>Ga0192647_100204_pt1 | contig 39854 bp, 35 predicted proteins | sample LauGreFa1BDMLBSN_2_FD_133046 | JGI IMG/M metagenome (GOLD analysis project Ga0192647, IMG submission 133046) | Freshwater lake microbial communities from Lake Michigan, USA - Fa13.BD.MLB.SN - reassembly | ecosystem: Environmental > Aquatic > Freshwater > Lake | place: Lake Michigan, USA... | reverse complement strand
CGCATGCGGGTGGTGTCGGCGTGCATCACGTCCAGATTGGCGCCTACGTGGGGGGTCAGGTCCGACAGTTCGGGGCTGAAGGTGGCGGCCACGTTGTCGCCGCCGCTTTCGCTAAACACAATGTCCGCCTTGGGGGAAGTCCACCAGCATGCGGTCTATGGCTTCTAGGTTGATGGAGGCGTCTTCGCGGATGGCGGTGTGGTGATTAGCTGCAACGCGCTGGTGTCAAGCGCTGGGTGCGGTTAATGCGAATGGTCGTGATCATGGCCGTGGGCGTGATCGTCATGGCTATGTCCTCCATGGCTGTGCCCATGCCCATGCCCATGCCCATGTCCGTGTCCGTGTCCGTCCGCGCCCGTGGCATATGCGCCGCTCTCAGGCTCAAAGCTTTCATCGACCGCATGAACGATCAGGTGCATGGCGCGAAGCATGTCGGCCAGCACATGGTCGGGCTCGATCTTCAGGTGGTCGGGCTTGAGTTCGATGGGCACATGCCGGTTACCCAAGTGGTACGCGGCGCGTATCAAGTCATACGGCGTGCCGTGCTGCGTGCAGTGCGTAATCTTGAGCACCGGCTGCGGCGCGGCGATGGCGCGGATAAACGAGCCATCGTCCGCCACCAGCACATCGCCCCCACGCACCACCGTGCCGCGTGGTAGGAAGATGCCCAGGCTGCGGCCTTGCGAGTCAGTGGCGTCAAAACGGCTTTTCTGGCGTACGTCCCAATCCAGCTCTACCGTGGCCGCACGTTTGATCAAAACTTGGGCCAGGCCTTTGCCTTGGGGAATGCATTTGGAAATTTGGAGCATGGTTGTTTTTTATGTTGGCTTGAGAAGGGCCGAGCATATTGGATGCTGCCGCTTAGGACTTGCCCGCTTGCATAGAACTAGTTGGTATTACAAACGTTATAACTTAGAGGTTCGCCATGGCTGCTCTCCAACTTACCCAAATCGGCAATTCCCTGGGGGTCATTCTTCCCAAATAGTTGCTGTCCAGGCTCAAACTAGAAAAGGGCGACAGCGTTTTTTGGACCGATGCGCCCAACGGAGTGACACTCACCCCGTACGACCCGGAAGTGGAAAAGCAATTGGCCATGGGGCGCGAATTCATGCATGAGTTTCGCGATACCCTCCACCAGCTCGCCAAATGAGCCAATGGAACTGGGGCAGCCGCGAAGTCTTGCTGCTTTTGCATGACGAAAGCCTGGCCGAACACGGCGGCGCACCCGGACTTCGCAACGACGGACTACTGGAATCCGCGCTTGCACGCCCTTTGCATGCGGCGCTGTATGGTGCGCCAGACCTTGCCGACCTTGCCGCCATATACGGCCTTAGCTTGGCAAAAAACCATCCTTTTATTGACGGTAACAAGTGCGTCGCTTTCTTAGCAGTGGGTATGTTTTTGGCCATCAACGGTTTGCGTTCGTCGGCAAACCAAGTCGATGCAACCCGGACAGTGCTGGGCGTCGCAGCAGGCGACATCGACGAAGCTGCCTTGGCGCTTTGGATTCGTGCGCGCATGAAACCTCGTTAATTCGATAGCGCGCTTGCCCGTCGCCATCAAAATAGGCTGGCGTGCCAGGGCATGGTGCGTCAGACCGGCGCAGGTCCTGACTGTGCAACCAAGCGAACACCAAGGGCTTGGCAGACCTTGTAAATCGTGTCAAACCGAGGTTGGGAGCTGGGGCGCAGTGCTTTATAGAGCGCCTCGCGCGTCAACCCAGATTTTTCAGCTACTGCACTCATCCCACGAGAACGGGCAACAATCCCCAGCGCGTGGGTGAATTCACCGATGTCGTTTTCATCCAATACCAGTGTCAGGTAATGGGCAACGTCTTCCTCGGTTTTGAGCATTTCTGCCATATCGAAATCTGGCAGATCAGCAACTTTCAGTTTCTTGGTCATGAGCAATTACTCCTCAATAGACTTAGACAAGGCGATGGCCGCAGCAATATCGGCCTGCTGGCTTGATTTGACCTTGTACATGCCTGAAATTGTAATCACTTGTTCACGATTTATGGAAACGGAGCCTTGCTCGCTTCGCTAAGGCGGAACATTGAAATTTCAACGTGTGACGTTTAAATTTCAATGTTTAATTCCCATGGGCTTGGAGTTTTAGGAGGCGTTTGCATGCGTCATGCTGTGGCCAAGGTGGGAGGCGATGAATTCCTACATAAGTCCAAACCCGGCATTGCGAGCCCAGCGAATCAACCCAATTTTGCTTGCCAAGCTTGCGCTGATGGATCGCCGCGTCGCTGCGCTCCTCGCGATGACGGGCTTATGCAGACCTTCCCTAGGTGTTTACCCTCTCGAAATTTCCCGCGCAAGAGCTTACTATGCGGGAGTGAATTTCACAGGCTGAATTCCTAGCGCCAAAGGCCGCGCCTGGTGCTCTGCGCCAACGCTGCATTCGGCCCGGCTGGGCGGGGAATACAGGCCTCTGGCCAAGGAGTCAGGTACTAATTACAGCCGGTGGAAAACCGCACCACCCATTTCTTCACGGAGCCAAACCATGACCGCAACCAGCCCCCAAGAAAACCACGCCGTTGCCGACTCCGGCGCGCAAACCGACGGATTCCATTTAGTCATCGATGCCCTCAAGCTCAATGGCATCGACACCATCTTTGGCCTGCCGGGCATCCCGATTACCGACCTCACGCGTATGGCGCAGGGGCAAGGCATGCGGGTGATCTCGTTCCGCCACGAGCAGCATGCGGGTAATGCCGCAGCGGCGGCGGGCTTCTTGACGCAAAAGCCGGGTATTTGCCTCACCGTATCGGCGCCGGGCTTTTTGAACGGCCTGACGGCGCTGGCCAATGCCACCACCAATTGCTTCCCCATGATTTTGATCAGCGGCTCCAGCGAGCGCGAGATCGTGGATCTGCAGCAAGGCGACTACGAAGAGATGGACCAACTGGCGATTGCCAAGCCTTTGTGCAAAGCCGCATTTAGGGTGCTGCACGCCGAGGACATTGGCGTGGGGATTGCGCGCGCTATCCGCTCGGCTTTGTCGGGCCGGCCCGGCGGCGTGTATTTAGATTTGCCGGCCAAGCTGTTTGCGCAGACCATGGACGCGGCCAAGGGAGCGGCCTCACTCATTAAGGTGGTGGACCCAGCGCCGCGTCAGATTCCCGCCCCCGACGCAGTGGCCCGCGCCTTAGACCTGCTCAAAAGCGCCAAGCGCCCGCTGATTTTGTTGGGCAAGGGCGCTGCTTATGCGCAGGCCGATGCCGACATCCGCGCGCTGGTGGAGACTTCAGGCATCCCCTATTTGCCCATGTCCATGGCCAAGGGCTTGCTGCCCGACACCCACGCGCAGTGCGCCTCGGCGGCGCGCTCTTATGTGTTGGCCGAGTCGGACGTGGTGCTGCTGGTAGGCGCGCGCCTGAATTGGCTGCTCTCCCACGGCAAGGGCAAGACCTGGGGCACGCCCACCGGCAAGCAATTCATACAAATCGACATATCACCGACCGAGATGGACAGCAATGTGGCGATTGCCGCGCCGCTGGTGGGCGACATCGGCTCCTGCGTGGCGGCGCTGGTGGCCGGCATGGGCAGCCACTGGGCCAAGGCCCCGGCGGACTGGACCGGCCCGGTGTTTAGCAAACGCGACGCCAACCAGGCCAAGATGACCGAGACGCTGGCGAAAAACCCCTCGCCCATGAACTTTCACAGCGCGCTGAGCGCGGTGCGCGCCGTCATTAAGGCGCACCCGGACGCCATGCTGGTCAACGAAGGCGCCAACACCTTGGACTTCACCCGCAGCATCGTGGATATGTACCAACCGCGTAAGCGCCTGGACGTGGGCACCTGGGGCGTGATGGGCATCGGCATGGGCTTTGCCATCGCCGCCGCCGTGGTGACCGGCAAACCGGTGATTGCCATCGAAGGCGATAGCGCCTTTGGCTTTAGCGGCATGGAGGTGGAGACGATTTGCCGCTACCACCTGCCGATCTGCATAGTGATTTTCAATAACAACGGTGTGTATCGCGGCACCGACGTCAACGCATCGGGCGGCGCAGACGTAGCGCCCACGGTTTTCGTCAAGAGCGCGCGCTATGACAAAATGATGGAAGCTTTTGGTGGGGTAGGCGTACAAGCCACCACCCCAGCCCAATTGCAAGAGGCGATGGAAGCCGCTATCGCAAGCGGACAACCTACCCTGATCAACGCTGTCATCGACGAGACAGCGGGCACGGAGAGCGGACGCATTACCATGCTTAATCCGCAAACCGCGAAAAAAACCTGATTTTTGCAATTCCAAAGGATTCTTCAGCTATGAGCAAAGCATTAGACGGCGTACGCATTCTCGACTTCACCCATGTGCAATCGGGCCCGACCTGCACCCAGTTGCTGGCCTGGTTTGGCGCCGATGTGATCAAGGTAGAGAAAGCCGGCGAAGGCGACGCCACACGCGGGCAACTGCGCGATATTCCCGGTGTGGACAGCCTGTACTTCACCATGCTCAACCACAACAAGCGCTCGATCACCGTCAACACCAAAGACCCCAAAGGCAAGGAAGTGCTAGACCGGCTGATCAAGACCTGCGACGTGCTGGTAGAAAATTTTGCCCCCGGCGCCTTAGACCGTATGGGCTTTACCTGGGAGCGTATCCAAGAGCTGAATCCGCGCATGATCGTGGCCTCGGTCAAAGGCTTTGGCCCCGGCAAGTACGAAGACTGCAAGGTCTATGAAAACGTGGCGCAGTGCGCAGGCGGCGCGGCCTCCACCACCGGTTTTGACGACGGTCCGCCCATGGTCACCGGCGCGCAAATTGGCGATTCGGGCACCGGTTTGCACCTAGCGCTGGGCATTGTGGCGGCGCTGTTTCAGCGCAATAGCTCAGGGCGCGGCCAAAAGGTCTTGGCGCCTATGCAAGACGCGGTGCTCAACCTGTGCCGCGTCAAGCTGCGCGACCAGCAGCGCCTGGACCGCACCGGCACCATGAACGAATACCCGCAGTTCCCGGACACGCCTTTTGGCGATGCCGTGCCCCGCGCAGGCAATGCTTCGGGCGGCGGCCAGCCCGGCTCAATCCTCAAGTGCAAAGGCTGGGAGACTGACCCCAATGCCTATATCTATTTCATTACCCAAGCGGCCGTGTGGCCTGCGGTATGCAAAGTGATAGGCCAGGAAGACTGGATTACCCACCCGGACTACGCGACACCGCCCAAACGCCTGCCGCACCTGAAGAAGATTTTTGCGCGCATTGAAGAGTGGACTATGACCCAGACCAAGTTCGAGGCCATGGATATCCTGAACCAATTTGACATCCCCTGCGGGCCGATTTTGTCGATGAAGGAAATCGCCGAAGAGCCCTCGCTGCGCGCCACCGGCACCGTGGTGGAAGTGGACCATCCCGAGCGCGGCAAGTACCTGACGGTGGGTAACCCGATCAAGATGTCCGACAGCATTACCGAAGTCACGCGCTCACCCTTGCTGGGCGAGCATACGGACGAGGTGCTGGGGCAATTAGGCTACTCGGCTGCCGACATAGGCGCGCTGCGCGAATCCAAGGTTATTTAAGAAAAGCCGCGCGGCCTAGCGCCGCCACCTACGAGGTAAGAAGTCATGCGTATCGTACTGATCGGTCAACAAGATTTCGGCAAAGCCGCCTTGGAAGCGTTTTTGGCGCGTGGCGACGAGGTGGTAGGCGTGTTTTGCCGCCCTGAAAAGCCTGGCACCAAGCCCGACGCCTTGCGCGTGGAAGCGCAAGCACGCGGATTGCAGGTGTTTCAGCTGGACAAGCTGACGGGTGAGGACGCGCACCAGGCCATGCAAGCGCTGGCGCCCGACCTGGGCGTCATGGCTTATGTAGTGCAGTTTGCCCCGCAGTCGCTACTGAACGTGCCCAAGCACGGCACTATCCAATACCACCCTTCGCTGCTGCCCAAATACCGTGGGCCTTCGGCCATCAGCTGGGCGATGTCGCGCGGCGAAAAGGAAACCGGTCTCACCATCTTTAGGCCCAGCGATGGCTTGGACGAAGGCTTGGTAATTTTGCAAAAGCGCTGCGACATCGGCGCGGACGAGACATTGGGCGAGCTGTATTTCAATAAGCTATTTCCGCTGGGCGTGAGCGCCTTGCTGGAGGCGGCGGACGCGGTGGTCGCTGGTACGCACCAGGAAATTGCGCAAGATGAATCGCAAGCGAGCTACGAAGGCTGGTTTTTAGCGGCCGAGTCGCAGATCCACTGGAATAACCATATTGACGTGGTCTATGACCTGATACGCGCCTGCAACCCGGCGCCGGGTGCGTGGACGCTGGCTGAGGGCAAGAAGATTTTTATCTTTGACTGCCACAAGCACCGCATCGGACGCTATGGCAACAGCAAGGGTAAACCCGCAGAAATAACCGCAGTGACAGAAAGCTCAATCTGGGTCAGTACGCAAAGCGGGCAGATCGAGGTGCTGAAATTGCGCGCCGACGATGGCAAGAAAATGGGCGCGGGCGACTATGCGCGCGCTCATGGTTTGGTCGCTGGAAGCCGCCTGGGCTGACGCATTTTTGGCAATGCGGGGACGGGGCGCACAATAGCCCGGTACACCGGCATTCATTTTTTCATTACACGAGGAGACACCATGAAACTGAAAACCCTAGTTCGCACAACACAAAGCGCTGTGCTGCTGGCCCTGGCCAGCTTTTTGGCACCGGCCCAGGCATGGGAACCGACCAAACCCATCGAGTTTGTAGTACCCGCTGGCACCGGCGGCGGCGCAGACCAAATGGCCCGCTTTATCCAAGGCGTAGTGGCTAAAAACAAACTCAGCCAGCAACCCATCATCGTGGTCAACAAGTCCGGCGGCGCGGGCGCTGAGGGCTTTTTAGATGTGAAGGGTGACAAGGGCAATGCGCACAAAATAGTCATTACCTTGTCCAACCTGTTCACCACACCGCTGGCTACCGGCGTGCCTTTTAACTGGCGCGACCTGACGCCGGTGCAAATGCTGGCCTTGGATAATTTTGTGCTGTGGGTGAACGCAGAGGCACCGTACAAAAACACCAAGGACTTCGTCACCGCGCTCAAAGGCCAGCCCGACAAGGCCTTCAAGATGGGTGGTACCGGCTCCAAACAAGAAGACCAGATCATCACCGTGCTCATGGAAAAGTCCATGGGCAAGAAGATGATTTACATCCCCCTCAAAGGCGGCGGCGATGTGGCAGTGCAACTGGTGGGCAAACACATTGACTCCACGGTGAACAACCCCATCGAGGCCGAATCGCACTGGCGTTCGGGCGCGCTGCGCCCCCTGTGTGTGATGGACAAAGAAAAGCTGCCCTACAAAGTGAAACTGACTGCCACCGAGTCCTGGAACGACATTCCCACCTGCACCTCAGCGGGCATGCCCTTGGAGTACCTGATGCTGCGAGGCATCTTCATGCCTCCGGGCGTATCCGACGACCAAGTGAAGTATTACCTGGACTTGTTCAAGAAAGTACGCGCCCTGCCCGAATGGAAAGACTTTATGGAAAAAGGCGCCTTCAAGCAAACCGCGCTGACCGGCCAGGACTACTTCAATTGGCTGGGCAAGAACGAGCAACTGCACCGCGAGCTGATGAAAGAAGCGGGCTTTATCGCCAACTGATGTTTGAACAACAGAACGGGAATTTGCTATGACAACACCCAATAAGGAATCAGGGGACGCGCACACGGAGAGCACGGCCACCCTGACCCGGGGTCCAGAACTGGTGGTCGGCCTGCTGATGATGGCCATCGCCGGTATGGTGATTACCGACAGTCTGCGGGTCGGCACCGGCTGGGGCGACGATGGGCCGCGCTCGGGTTATTTTCCGTTCTATATCGGTCTATTTTTATTGACCGCCAGCGCGTTTATCGTGCTTTCCACGCTACTGAAATGGAGCAAATTGAAAGAGGTATTTGCCACCCGCGAAGAACTGGTGCCCGTGTTTCAGATGCTGGTGCCCATGGTGATGTATGTGGTGGCCATGGTCTACCTGGGCATTTACCTGCCCTCGGCTATTTTGATCGGCTACTTCATGCGCCACCACGGCAAGTTCACATGGCCCCTCACAGCGGGGGTGTCCATCGGCGTGCCGCTGGTGTTTTTCCTGGTGTTTGAAAAGTGGTTTTTGGTGCCGCTCCCCAAGGGCCCGATTGAAAACATGCTGGGGTTCTGATGGACGAAATTAACAACCTGTTCCATGGCTTTGCGGTAGCGATGACGCTGCCCAATCTTGCCTACATGCTGATCGGTATCACCCTGGGGGTGCTGATCGGGGTGTTGCCCGGTTTGGGCGGTGCCAATGGCATTGCCATTTTGCTGCCGCTGACGTTTTCGATGAACCCGACCTCGGCCATCATCATGCTCTCCTGTATTTATTGGGGCGCATTATTTGGCGGGGCCATCACCTCGATTTTGTTCAACATCCCGGGCGAGCCCTGGTCGGTGGCCACTACTTTTGACGGCTACCCCATGGCCCAGCAAGGCCAGGCGGCGCAAGCGCTGACGGCGGCGTTTACCTCCTCGTTTATCGGCGCTTTTTTTGCCGTAGTGCTGATTACCTTTTTAGCGCCGGTGCTGGCCAAGTTCGCACTCAACTTTGGGCCGGCCGAATACTTTGCGGTGCAACTGCTCACGTTCTGTAGCTTTGTGGGCATGAGCAAGGAGCCGCCCGCCAAGGTGATTGCCGCCATGATGCTGGGTTTTGCGTTGGCCGCCGTGGGCATGGACAGCGTAACCGGCCAATTACGCATGACCTATGACTTTCCGGTGCTGCTCAAAGGCTTTGACTTTTTGATCGCGGTGATCGGCTTGTTTGGTATTGGCGAGATTTTGCTGACCATGGAAGAAGGCTTGGCCTTCAAAGGCAAGTCCGCCAAGCTCAACCCCAAAGTGGTGTGGGAAACCTGGAAGACCCTGCCCCGCTACTGGCTCACCTTTTTGCGCTCTACCGCCATTGGCTGCTGGATGGGCATCACGCCCGGCGGCGCTACGCCTGCTTCATTCATGAGCTACGGCATTGCACAGCGTATGTCCAAAGAACCCGAGACCTTTGGCAAGGGCCAAATTGAAGGCGTGCTGGCGCCCGAGACGGCTGCGCATGCAGCGGGCACTTCGGCGCTGCTGCCTATGCTGACGCTGGGTATTCCCGGCTCGCCGACCGCAGCCGTATTGCTCGGCGGCCTGATGATTTGGGGCCTGCAACCCGGGCCTATGCTGTTTGTCGAGCACAAAGACTTTGTCTGGGGCCTGATCGCCTCGATGTACCTGGGCAATATCGTCGGCCTGCTGGTGGTGCTGACCACCGTGCCCTATTGGGCCGCGTTTTTGCGCATTCCCTTCTCGGTCATCGCGCCGGTGATTGTGGTGATTTGCGCCATCGGGGCTTACACCGTGCACAGCTCTATGTTTGACGTGGTGATGATGATGGTCTTTGGCGTGGTGGGCTATTTGTTCAAAAAGCTCAAGTACCCGATGGCACCCCTGGTGCTGGCCCTGGTGCTGGGCGATATGGCCGAAGCCAGTTTCCGCCAGTCCATGCTGATGTCGCAAGGCAGCTTGTCCATCTTCTGGTCCAACGGCTTGGTAGGCGGCATCTTCGGCCTGGCCATTCTGATGCTGGTCTGGCCCCTGATCAGCGGCCTAGTGAGCGCGCTGCGCGGCAAGGCAGCAGCAGCCTAGGCACACTGCTTCGCAGTGGGCATAACAACGTCATCGCGAGGCGCGAAGCGGCCCAAGCAGCGTCATCGCGAGGCGCGAAGCGACGTGGCGATCCATATAGGAATGAAGTCATGGATTGCCACGGCCTACGGCCTCGCAATGACGGGTCAGTGACCCAGGCCTACCCCACATCCAAGCTTTGTCAGTGCGCTTGTCCCTGGGCTTTACAGTTTTACAGTGCTCGCTTCTTTTTCACGCCGCACTTGCTCGGCAATGGCTTCAACCTGCTCGTCGGTCATGCCGAATTTGGCTTGCATTTGCTTGAGCTGGAGTCGCTCTTCTTCGCTGACGACGCCATCGGCTAGCACTTCGCGCACCTGCATCTCGTATTCGGATTCCCGCCGCTGCACTTGCGCGGTATAGGCCGTAGCAACCACACCGGTCAGGATGGCGGCCAACGCAATCGCCAGGATTTGGGTCACCACTACCAGTACCACGCCTACATAGGTGACCGGATCCACATTGCCCCAGCCGGCGATGATGGTCAGGCTAAACCAATGCATGGCGGCCGGAATCGAGGGGAAGACCTCGGGCTGATCGTGACCTTCGATGATGTAAATCAGCGAGGAAAACAAGAGGCAGCTGATGAACAGCAAAAACAGGGCCGAAGAAAAAGAGTCTTTCTCCGATTTGATGGCCTCAAACATATCGTCCATCGCGCTGTTGTAGCGCGAGAGCTTGAAAATTCGCAAGAGACGGAACATGCGCAGCACGCGCAAATCCGCGCCTGGAAACAGCAGTTGCAAGTAAAACGGAATGGTGCTGAAAAAATCCACAAAGCCATAAACACTGAACACATACTCTTTACGCCCACGCCAGGCACTGCCTTCGATATGCGGGTACTTTTCACCACAAGACCATACGCGCAGCACATACTCCAGGGAGAATACTGCCACACTGAACAGGTCAAAGACATAAAAATACGCGTGGTAAGCCTCGTGGATATCGTGCACCGACTCCAAAATAATCGCCAGTACATTGGCCACCACCAAAGAGGCGATGAAAATTTCACAGACCCGATTAGCCCGGTCCACCACCGCACCGTCCAGGATTTCATAAATGCGGCGCTTGACGCGGCGCATCCCCGTCAGCCCTTCGATGGGGTTGTCGATGTGCATTATTTTTTCTTCCCTTGCGCTTCGTCGATAAACACCTGCACCTGCGCATCGGACAGGCGGTATTTGGCTTGCAGCACCTTGAGGGATTCGCGCTCGGCATCGCTGACGACACCATCGGCCAGCACCATGCGCAATTGGCTTTGGTAAGCCGCCTTCTTGCGCGACAGCTGATTGGAGAAGGCAGAGGCGACGATACCTGTCATGATGGCCGCCATGCACACGCCCAAAAACCCGGTCAGTAGCGCAATCACCTCACCGGCTTTGGTGACAGGATCGACGTTGCCAAAGCCCGAGGTGATGGTAACGATGGCCCAGTAAATCGCATGGGGGATGGAGCCAAAATGCTCAGGCTGCTCATGCCCTTCGGCAAAGTGCATCAGGGAGGCCGACACGATGGTGACGATGAGCAACAAAAACGCGGCCGAACCAAAGGCGCGGCGCTCCGAATGCACCGCACTAAACAGGTCTTGCAAAGCGGTGTTGTACTTGGACAGTTTCAGAATCCGCAACAGCCGCAAGACGCGCAGAATGCGCAAGTCCAGGGTCGGGAAAAATAAATGCAGGTAATGCGGCATGGTGGCAAAAAAGTCCACCAGACCGAAAGGGCTGAAGATGTACTGTTTACGCCCCTTCCAGGTGCCGCCCTCGCCGCCTGCAAACTTTGCGCCCAAAGACCAGACGCGTAACACGTATTCCAAAGTGAAGAACATGACGCTCCAGAACTCGAGTTCATGGAAGAAGTCTTTATGGACCGCGTGGATTTCTGGCACCGAGTCCAAAATCACTGCCGAACAGTTGACCAGCACCACCACAGTAATCAGCCATTCCACATATCTGCTGATCTTGTAATTCGGCGATCCCTCCAGGACCTCCATCACACTGTGCTGCAGTTCAGACAACTTCATGGTGGCACTTCACAATCTAACAAGGGGCTCGCAAACTCTCAACTTTCGCGCACCGGCGAGGAGATGCGCCGGTGCTCCAAGAACCCTACTAATCAGGTCTTGCCCTGGATTTGCCGCCACAAAGCAATATCGCTTGCGGTCAAACTATCTTTGGCTTTGACGGTTGCATCAAAAGCCGCCTCATCGGTGAGCAAGGCCAAGCTGCGGATGTCGCTGATGAGTGACTTGTAATGTTCGACCGCCAACTCCGGTCTTTGCGCGATGGTGCTGATCGGCAGACTTTTAAGATCGGCCTCTTTGTCCAATTCATGCTGTATCAGATTGATTAGCGCGTTCACCTCTTCCACGCCTAAGTGCATGCGCTTCGCTTCGGCACGAATGATTAGGACTTCATTGGCGTCAATCACACCGTCTTTCATGATCTTGTACAGGTTGTTTTTCAGTTCTTCGCGCTCTTTGTGCAGTTCATCGCTAAAGGCGGAAGACAACAAAGCGGCAGGAATCGCAAAAATACCGATACCGATGAAGGCCAGCACAATCGTCATGGCTCGGCCCGGTGCGGTGACCGGCGAAATATCCCCATAGCCCACCGAGGCCAGCGTAATCACCGCCCAGTAGATGGAAGTGGGGATGTTTTCAAACTTGTCCGGCTGCGCATCGTATTCAAACAAATAGCCTAGCGACGCCGTCAGCACCACCAGCAAGACCATGATAAAGCCGGCAGCGGCAATCACCGGCCACTCGCGTGAGACGACTTTGACCAAGGTGGCTGTGGCATCGTTGCCGCGCGTGAGTTTGAGTAAACGTGTCAGGCGGAAGACCCGCAGAAATCGCAAGTCCAGTAAGTGAGCCAGGAAAACTTCCAAGAAGAAAGGAAGAATCGCCAGGAAGTCGATGACCGTCGATGGGGACTTGAACTGACGCCAGCGGCCCATCACATTGCCCTTGTAGCCAGGTTCTTCCACGCAGGAATACATGCGCATGCAGTACTCAATCGTGAATATCGCGACCGCCACCGCATCCAGAATCACAAACTCGATGTTGAGCAAATAGGAAAGACCGTGTACCGACTCAAAGATAACCGAAAACACCGAAATCAACACCCACCCGGCGATAAAGAGTTGGAACATTTCGTGGAGGCGCCCGCCATTGGGGCTATCGAAAATCAAGGCATGCACTTTTTGCCGGAAGGTGCGACCCCGGTTGGCAGCAGCAAATTCTTGATAGGCAGGGATAACGATTCGTAGAATTTTCAGTAAACGCAAAATCCGCAGCGCCTTGAGCACATGCAAGTCGATAGACAGGCCAAACACGCGCACCAAATAGAAGGGCACGATGGCCAATGCATCAATAATCGCGAACGGGCTGAGCACATAAGCCAGACGGGAGCTGACTTTGCCTTTAAAGGCCGCATCTTCTGCGGACAAATAAAAGCGCAGCAGGTACTCCACCGTGAAGATGGCAATGGAGAACAGGTCAAAAAACTCGAACCAGTGCTTGTAGGGCTCGTAGATGCCGGGAACGGTTTCGAAAATCAGGCTGAACAGATTGGCAATAATCAATAGGCCAATCCATTTATCAAAACTGCGCTGAAAGTTGCCGGGGATGCTTGGGTCCAGCATCCAGGAATACAACCATTTACGAAACGGCAAGTCGTGCGGAATATCCGCTGGCTTGTCCACCTCCAGCAACTCCCTGACATCAAGTTCTTTAATCGATATGAGTTTGCGGTCTTCCATGATGTACCTCAGAATTCAATTTCCGCGACCTTGACCGCGTAAGAGCCCTTGTCACACACGCTGATTTTGAGTGCCATTTTTTCAGCGATCAAATCCGCATCCACCAGTTGGGAGGTGACCGTGGCAACCGCTGACCCTGGTGGGTTGGCGGTGGTTTTTTCTAGCACGATAGAGCCCACTAGGCTGCGGTCTGCCGGATCACATGCAGGTATAAAGTTGGGTGCTTTGCCGGTGAAGGGGTTCACCATGTCTTTAAATTCGGTGGCGCTTGTCAGGTGCGCCAGGCAGGCGCCCCAGGTTCCGGCTGCTGGTGCTGGTGCTGGTGCTGGTGCTGCTGCGTCCGCGGCAGGCGCATCAGCGGGCTTGGCTTCCTCGCCAGTAGCAAGCGCAGCGGGTGCGGCAGCTGGTTTGGCGCCACCCGCGCAGGCTGCGATGGCATAGTCCGGCGCAAAGCGGGTTTCGCTGGCCTTGGTGAACCAGGCAGCCCATTGCTCGCCGTTGCGTTTGGTGCCTTCGGTTTTACTGGCCTCACGGACACTGTGCACACCTAATAGGGTGACGGCAATCAGCACCACGACGATCAAAGCCATAAAGCCATAGTCGCCGCCCGTCAGTTCTTTGGGTTCCAGCGAGCGGTCTTGTTCTGTCGATGCGTCCATATCAGCCCTTCTTTAGCGTTGACAAAGCGCAAGAACTTGTCATTCTTGCTGGCTATCCGGTAAGTGCGGCATGATATTCGCAAATTTATTTAAATCACATATTTATCACTTCAAATTGTTAAATTTGGTAAAAAGGTTACGGAAAAGCAGTGGCTCAGGTGTAACGGATGTATTTTTTGCGGTGCGGATGATGCCCATCGGCAGCGCAGGGGGGGTCGATGCGCGGCGCTGCCTACTGCGCTAAGGGAAGGTCTGCATAAGTCCAAACCCGTCATTGCGAGCGCAGCGAAGCAATCCATTTTTGCTTACCAATCAATCACTTATGGATCGCCGCGTCGCTGCGCTCCTCGCGATGACGAACTTATGCAGACCTTTCTTAGGCCAGTAAGTCCGCCAAGGTGCGCGCCATGACCTGCGTGGCGCGGCGCAAGTCTTCCAGCACGATGTGTTCGTCCGCCCGTTTGGCATTCGATTCCAGCACGGTGCGCGGCCCGGCGCCATAGATGACACCGGGAATACCGGCTTCGCTAAATAGGCGCACATCGGTGTACAGCGGCGTGCCCAAAGCGGGCACGGCCACGCCAAAGACCGCTTGCGCATGGTGTTGCAAGGCCTGCACCAGTGGCACATTGCCCGGCAAAGGGCGCATGGCACGCGCCAAAAGAATGCGTTTGACATCCACGCTGATGCCGGGGCAGTGCGCCGCCGTCTGCGCGATGAGGGTGCGCAAATCCGCCTCCACTTGCTCGGGGTTTTCTTCCGGGATCATGCGTCTATCGAATTTGAAGCTAACGCGGCCCGGCACGACATTGGTATTGGTGCCGCCTTCGATCATGCCCACGTTCAAATACGGGTGCGTGATGCCGACCACCTCGGAGCGGACATCTTTCAAGACGGCGTTTTGCGCAAACAAAGCGCCAAGCAACTGCACCGCCGCTTGCAGCGCATCGATGCCGCTATCGGGAATGGCGGCATGGGCCATCTTGCCGTGCACCGTCACTTCTAGTTGCAAACACCCGTTGTGCGCGGTAATCACTTGGTAGCTAAAGCCTGCGGCCACCATCAGGTCCGGCTTGATGGTGCCATTGTTCAGCAGCAAAGCGGGGCCGAGTTCGCCGCCGAATTCTTCGTCATAGGTAAACAGCAATTCCACGCAACCCTGGCTCGGCTTGGCGACCGCTTCCAGCGCACGCAAGGCGAAGGTGTAGGTGGCAAAGTCGCATTTGCTAACCGCAGCGGCGCGGCCATAGAGCTTGCCATCGGCGATCTCAGCCCCGTAAGGATCGTACGTCCAGCCCTCGCCGGGCGGTACCACGTCGCCGTGGGCATTGAGCAGCACGGTGCGCCCCGGGCCGAAGCGGCGGCGCACCAACAAGTTGGTGACGCTCTGCAAGCCTGCGGCCTGCGCCATCTCGGGCGGCACGGGGTATTTCTCCGCTTCCAGCCCCATGGCATGCAGCAGCTCGGCGGTGTGCTCGGCGTGGGGTGCGTTATTGCCGGGTGGTGTATCGGTGGGTACGCGCACCAGGGCTTGTAAAAAACGCACTTCCTCGTCGAAATGCTGGTTCACCCAGGTATCGAGCTGGGTATAGAGGTCTGATTTCATGGCGCGCATTCAAAAAAATGGGAAGCAAACACGGCCCGTCAGCGCTCAGAGCCCTGCGGCTGAGGCAGAGGCTGCTACATCCTGTAACAAAAGCGTAAAGGCATCGATGGCCAGTTGCATGTCGTGGCTGGTGGTCGATTCGAGCGGGTTGTGGCTGATGCCACTGTTTTCACCGCGCACAAACAGCATGGCCTGGGGCAGGAGGTCGTGCATTTTCATGGCGTCGTGCCCGGCACCGCTGGGCATGCGGTGCAGCGGCAAACCCAACTTGGAAACCGCAGCCTCCCAGCGCGACTGCCAGGCCGGAGCGCTGGGCGCGGCGCTGGCGCGCATGCTCTCGTTCAAAGTGAAGGCCATCCCCCGGCGCGCGCAAATGGCCTCTAGTTGGGCCAGCACATCGGCAAACAAAGCATCGCGCTGGGCGTTGGACGGGGCGCGCATGTCCAGCGAAAAATCACAGCGGCCCGGCACTACGTTGACAGAGCCCGAGGGCACCTGCAGCTGCCCGATGGTGGCCACCGAATCGCCATCGCGGGCGGCGCGTTGCTCCATATAAAGCGCCAACTCGGCCACCGCCAAGGCTGCATCGCGGCGGCGGTTCATGGGCGTGGTGCCGGCATGGCTGGCGGTACCGGTGACGCTGCCGGTAAATCGCACGCTGGCGTTGATAGAGGTGACCACGCCCAGCGGAATGTTCAATTCATTGAGCACCGGCCCTTGCTCGATATGCACTTCCACAAAGCCCAGGTAGTGCTGCGGATCGCGCCTTATCGTCGCAATTTGCGCTGGGTCCAGCCCGGCCTGCTGCATGGCGCTGCGCATGCTGACGCCATCGGCATCGCACTGGTCCAGCCATGAATTGTCAAAGCTGCCGGTCAAGGCCGAGGCCGATAAAAACGTGGCTTTGAAGCGCTGGCCTTCTTCTTCAGCAAAAGCCACGACTTCAATGCCAAAGGGCAGGCGCTTGCCAGCGCGGTGCAAAGCCTGCACGCAGACCAGCGGAACAAAAATACCTAAACGCCCGTCGTATTTACCGCCATTGCGCACGGTGTCGTAATGGCTGCCAGTGAGCACATAGCGCGCTCCACTTTGCGATGCGTGGTAGCGACCCACGACATTGCCGACAGCGTCGATATGCACCTCGTCCATGCCCACATCGCGCATGCGCTGCACGATGGCGCGGGCGCTGGCCTGGTGCGCATCGGTCAGGTAGGTGACGGTGAGTTCACCGCGCTCGGCAAATCCGGGGTCGCTGTGGCGGGCCAAATCTTCCTGCCAGTCCCATACCTGGTGTCCCGCTTCGGGCTGCACGCCAAATTTATCGGCCAGGCGGATTTCGACGATGCGGTGGATATTGCGCAAGCACTCCTGCAACTCAAAATCCGGATGGCCTTGCAAGCGCCGCGCCATGGTAGCCATGATTTGCACTTTAGACAGACCCGTGCCGCGCGGGCCGCGCACCGCGACGATAAAAGGCCAGTCAAACTTGGCACGGTAGTCGGCATTGAATTGCTGGATGGCTGCCATCTCCTCGGGCGTGCAATCCGTGAGCCCGGCCTTTTTTTGTTCGTGTTGCGACTCGGCGGTCAGGCTAGACAGCACCAAGCCCTTGCCCGCAAGCTCTGGGTGGGCGCGCAGCAAGGCCAGTTGGGCCTCGCGCCCCGCCGCGTCCAACACACGGCACATGGCGTATTGCAAATGCGCCAGCGATTGAAAAGGCCGCTCGGCCAGCGCTTGCTCGGCAATCCAATCGGAGTGCTCATACAAACCAGCCAGCATGGCCTGCGCTTGCGCCAAGGGGGCGCTGTTGAGTTCTTCAAGCGTCATGCTGCTGGCGGTGGGGGTGCACGCTGCTCCAGTGCTGCGCCAGGTCCAGGCGGCGGCACACCCAGACATGGTCATGACTTTGCACATGGTCTAAAAAGCGCTGCAAAGCGGTGATACGCCCGGGCCGTCCTAGCAAACGGCAGTGCATGCCGATGCTCATCATCTTGGGGGCATTGTCGCCCTGCGGATCGCCCTCAGCATAGAGCGCATCAAAACTATCTTTCATGTACTGAAAGAAAGGGTCTGCATGCGAATAACCTTGTGGCAGCGCAAAACGCATGTCATTGCAATCTAAGGTGTAGGGCACGATGAGTTGCCGTACCACGGTGCCATCGGTTTTTTGCACCTGCATCCAAAACGGCAGGTCGTCGCCGTAGTAGTCGCTGTCGTAGGCAAAGCCGCCGTAGTCGGCCACCAGGCGGCGGGTGCGTGGGCTGTCGCGCCCGGTGTACCACCCCAAAGGGCGCTCGCCGCACAAGTCGCGCAGTATGTCCATGGCCTCGCGCATGTGGGCGCGCTCGGTGGCTTCGTCGATGTTTTGGTAATGGATCCACTTCAGGCCATGGCAAGCGATGTCGTGGCCTAGTTCTTGAAACGCGGCACACAGCTCTGGATGTTTTTGCATAGCGGTGGATACGCCAAACACCGTGAGCGGTAGCTTGCGTTTTTCAAACTCGCGCAAGATGCGCCAGACGCCTGCGCGCGAGCCGTATTCGTAAATACCTTCCATGCTGATATGGCGGTCGGGGAAGGCGGCGGGGTTGAACATCTCGGACAAAAATTGCTCGGAACCGGCATCGCCGTGCAGAACGCTGTTTTCGCCACCCTCTTCGTAATTGAGCACAAACTGCACCGCAACACGCGCCTGGCCCGGCCACTGCGGGTGGGGGGTACTGCGGCCATAGCCAATCAGGTCGCGGGGATAGGGTGCGGTGGAGTCGTAATGCAGCATGCAGGCAATGGTAGCGGTAAAGCGAGGGTGTGGGCTAGTGCGCGGCACCTGCAAAGCACTGATTACACTTTCGCCCTATTTGAGGGGAATCGACTATGGGCCTGAGCACCCACGTTTTGGACACCATGCATGGCACCCCTGCTGCAGGCATGGCGGTAAGCTTGTACAGCGTGCAAGGTGTGCAGCGTACCTTGGTCAAAGAATTGGCACTCAATGCCGATGGACGCAGCCCTGATGGTTTGTTGTACGAGCATGCCGCACTGCAGGCCGGTTGCTACCGGCTGGAGTTTGCGGTGGCCGATTACTTTCGGGCGCGTGGCGTGGAATTGCCCGAGCCCCCGTTTTTAGACCAAGTAGGTATCGACTTTGGAATCGCCGATGCCAGCGCCCACTACCATGTGCCACTGCTGGTCAGCCCCTGGAGTTATTCCACTTACCGAGGCTCCTGAGTTCGCGGTTGCGCTTTACAGAAAGGCTACCTTTGCCCTTCCGTCAGAGTGTCTAGTTGAAAAAGCCCACTATGGTCCCACAACCAGGTCTCGGTATAGGTCACCGTCCCCATCCGATGCGGGGCAGGGAAAGGCGCAGATGCATAGACCATTCCCTCAATCTCGGTCATTACCCGCGGAACGTGCCGCGGCGCGCGCAGCCAGCGAAAGTCGGTAACGGCCCCTTGCTTGTTAATGTCTACCTCTATCACCGCCACGGCGTGCAGCATCGCGGGCAAAACACCGGCGTAAATTCGATTCGCGTATTTTTTATACAAATGGCCCGCAGCGTCTTTGCGGTATTCACGCGGGCTGAAGGCCTGCGAACCGGGGTAATGCGGCCCCTGCACCGTTGGCGCGGGTCGCAGCGGGGGTGGCGACACCAAGGCCACAAGCGGCTCGGCTGCCTTGGCAGGGGGAAGCACTACAGGCGCCGGTTCAAGGGGTTTAAGTACTTGGACTGCTGCGACCGCTGGTTCCGCTTTGGCTATTTGTACCGGTGGCGCAGGCACGACGGCCACGGGAACCGGCGTCTGAACCTCCACGGGTTTAACGATTTGTACGGGCGGCGAAGGCGCTTCGGGTATTGGAATCGGCGCGTGGACCTCCACGGGTACCACCGTTTGAACGGGCGGCGCAGGCGCTTCGGGTACTGGAATCGGCGTGTGGACCTCCACGGGTATCACCGTTTGAACGGGCGGCGCAGGCTCCTCGGGGACTTGGGCCGGCGTCCGGACTTCTGCGGTATCAACCGGTTGGGCCCGGGGCGGGGGGCTTATGGGCTGCGAAATCTTGATTTCGACCGGCGGCGCATGATGGACGGGCCAATGCAAACCGCCGCAACCGGAAATCAGCATAGCCAAGGCCAAGAAAATGCCCCCGCCGGTGTACCGGCTCCATCTAAGCAAAACCGACCTACCCCGGTTCATACTCGTCCTTTCCTGCGCGGTGCGCGACAGACCTCTCCCCTTTATGCAAAGCCTGATTGACCGTTTTCTAAGCCGGCTCCAGGACGCCGATGCCATTTGGGTGCAGGTACGGGCTACGCGTGGTTCGGTGCCGCGCGAGACCGGTGCATGGATGGCAGTTTTTTCGGATAGTACCCTAGGCACGATAGGTGGTGGACGCCTCGAACAAGACGCCATCGCCCATGCCCAAGCGCTGCGCGCACAGCCGGATTTATCGGATGAACAAAGCTACGCCCTGGGCCCGAGCCTGGGCCAATGTTGCGGTGGCCACGTCAGCCTGGGCTTTGAGGCCGTCACCGCGACCGACATTCCCCGATTACGCCAGCAAATGCAGTCCGGGCACCAGCCCGTGGCGCTGTTTGGCGGCGGCCATGTCGGCCATGCACTGGTGCAGGTGTTTGCGCATTTGCCGCTGGATGTGCACTGGATCGACAGCCGCGATGCGCCCTTCCCTGCCGCCGTGCCAGGGAATGTGCGCTGCGAGCATTCGCAGCCGGTGCAGGATGCGGTGATGGACCTCAGACCAGGGTCGCGGGTGCTGATCATGAGCTTTAGCCATGCAGAAGACCTGGACATTGTGGCCGCCTGCTTGCTGCGCCAGCGCGCGCGTATCGATCTGCCCTTTATCGGCCTGATAGGCAGCAAAACCAAATGGGCCACTTTCCGCCAGCGGCTGGAAGCGCGCGGTTTTTCGGCCGCAGAAATGAGCCACATCACCAGCCCCATCGGCCTGACTGGTCTGCGCGATAAACGGCCTGAAGTCATTGCGGTTTCGGTCGCGGCCCAACTCATGGGCCTGCCAGACGGGCGCTCGGTCTGAGCAGCGCCAAGCCTGCCTACAATTTCGCACCACACCAGAAAGCACGCCACCCATGGAAACGTATCTGCTCGAATGGGCCAATCTATTGCTTCGATGGGCGCACGTGGTAACTGCGGTGGCCTGGATCGGCGCCTCGTTTTACTTTGTCTTTCTAGACAGCAGCCTGACCCCGCCCCAAGATGAAGCGCTCAAGCGCCAAGGCGTCAGCGGTGAACTCTGGGCGGTACACGGCGGCGGTTTTTACCACCCGGTGAAGTTTGCGGTGCGCCCTCCCGAGTTACCGGCGCATTTGCATTGGTTTTACTGGGAGAGCTACAGCACCTGGTTGACCGGCTTTGCGCTGTTCACGATTTCCTACCTTTGGAACGCGGATAGTTACCTCATCGACAAATCACGCATGGACTGGTCGCCCACTGCTGCCGTGGGCGCCGCCTTGGCGTTTTTGGTGGTGTTTTGGCTGGCCTATGACGCGATTTGTCGTCTATGGGGCCAGCGGCCTGGCGGAGATCGCATCGTCGGTGCTTTGGTCGCCCTCCTGGTCTGCGTTGCGGCCTGGCTGGCCTGCCACTGGTTTGCCGGACGCGCCGCCTTTTTGCTGCTGGGGGCGATGCTGGCGACCAGCATGAGCGCCAATGTGTTTTTCTGGATCATCCCCGGACAGCGCAAAGTTATCGAAAGCATTCGTGCCGACCAGCCGGTGGACCCGATCCATGGCCAGCGCGGCAAGCAGCGCAGCGTACACAACACCTATTTCACACTCCCGGTGCTGTTTGCCATGCTGAGCACGCACTACAGCTTTACCTACAACCATCCACAGAACTGGCTGGTGCTGATAGCCATGATGGTGGCGGGTGCGGCTATTCGCCAGTTTTTTGTGCTGCGCCATGGCTACAAGCTAGGGCGCAACCGGCACCCCTGGCGCTGTGCAGCAGCGGGCGTGCTGCTGATCAGCCTGCTGGTGGCGGCAATGGCGCCGCCGCGCGCTGCGGACAGCAAGGCGGCGAGTACCGACAGCTTGCCGGCAATCACAGCAGAGCCGGGTGTGCTTGCGGCGCCAAGCGCAGCCACCAATGCGGAGGGCACCCAGGCCAGCGCCATCATTGGCTACGCACAAATTCAGCCGGTAATTGCCCAGCGCTGCTACGGCTGCCACGGCCAGGCCATGCAACTGAAAAACATCCGCTTGGACTCGGCCACCTTGCTAGCCCAAAACGCCCAGGCGGTCTACCAACAAGCCGTGGTCCTGCGCGCCATGCCAATGAACAACGCCACGCAAATTACCGAAGGCGAGCGTGGGCTGATTAAAAAATGGTTTGAAAGCGGAGCAGTGGTGAACTAAGGCATTCCGGTCGCGCGGTGATCAAGGCCCTAAAAATAAAGTCACCAAAATCATCATCGAACACGATATGCACGTGGTCTTCTCTCTGGCCGAAAAAATCAGTGTGATGGCACAAGGCGCCATCATTGCCGAAGGCGCGCCTGAGGCCATCAAGACCGACCCGCGTGTGCAAGAAGCCTACCTCGGAGGAGCGCACCTGTGACCGCACCCAACGCTTATTTCTCGTGCAGCAATATGCACGCCTACTATGGCGAAAGCTATATCGTGCAGGGCGTGGGTTTTCAAATCCAAAAGGGTGAAATCGTCGCCTTGCTCGGACGCAATGGTGCGGGCAAGACCTCCACCCTGCGCTCGATTGCCCGCCTAGACGCGCCCAAACTGCAACAAGGTGAAGTGTGGCTGGACGGCCAGCCGCTGCATACCATGAGCGCCTACCAGGCCGCGCGCCTAGGCGTGGGTTTGGTGCCCGAAGATAGGCGCATCATCCCCAGCCTGACGGTGGAAGAAAACCTGCAACTGGCGCAAATTGAAAAGCCTATCGGCTGGTCCTTAGAGCGTATTTACGACCACTTTCCGCGTCTGGCCGAGCGCCGCAAACAAGAAGCGGTGACCATGTCCGGCGGCGAACAGCAAATGCTGGCTGTGGCCCGCGCGCTGGCGCGTGATGTCAAGCTGCTGCTGCTGGACGAGCCCTATGAAGGCCTGGCCCCGGTGATCGTGCGCGAGATCGAAAAAATCTTGCAAGAAATCAAATCGCAAGGTTTTACCACCATCATCGTGGAGCAAAACGCCATCGCCGCCTTGCACTTATCCGACCGCGCGCTGATTCTGGACATGGGCGAAATCGTGTTTGACGGCACCGCCAAGGATGTGATCGATAACAACGAATTGCGCCAGCAGTATTTGGCGATTTGACGTAGTACGGTGACAAGTCATCGCGCCAAGTGCAGGCCTTAAGCGACGCTTAAGCCAGCCAAACCAAGCGCAGCGCTAAGCCCGCAAACACCAGTGCGGCGGCGCGGTTAAGAATTAGCTGCGCACGCGCAGATTCACGCAGGCGCTGTCCAAAGCGTCCCGCCAATGCAGCGATGCCCCCAAAGACCAGCAAGGTCGCCAGCCCAAAGCAGGCGCCCAGTTGCATGATTTGCCATTGCACCGGGCCTAGGGTGGGGTCCACAAATTGCGGCAAAAACGCCAAAAAGAAAATCGCCACTTTCGGGTTGGTGGCGTTCATGACGATGCCGCGCAGATAGGTTTGCGCAGGGCTGAGACCTTCAGCGGCTTGGCTCTGGAGCAAACCCGTCGGCGCGCGCCAGGACAACCATGCCAGCCAAAGCAAATACACCGCGCCCACGCCTTTGAGCGCACCAAAAGCCAGCGGCGAGGACGCCAACAATGCCGCCAAGCCCAGCGCCACCGCCGCCGTGTGGAACAAGAGTCCGCTACACAATCCCAGCACCACCAACCAACCTGCACGCGCCCCCTGTTGGGCCGCGTGCACCAGCACAAACACATTGTCCGGGCCGGGCGACAAGGCCAGCAATACGGACACGGAGAAAAACGCCAAGCTGGTCTGCAGACTCAACATAGGCTCATGATTAGGCTATTTCAGGCGCCCACTAGGCGCAGGGCGAGGCGGTTATGTTCTTCGACCAGTGGGCCCAGTTCCATGCTGGCCAGTTTGCCTTCGCGCACCAGCACGCGCCCGCCGACAACGGTGTAGGCCGCGCCTTCGCTGGCGCACAAGAGCAGGCTGCCCACCGGATCGTGCACTGCGCCACCGGCAAAGGCCAGGGTGCGCAAATCAAACAATGCCATATCGGCGCACATGCCCACGGCGATTTGCCCGATGTCGCTGCGCCCCAGCACTTGCGCACCGCCGCGTGTGGCCAGGCGCAAGGCATTGCGGGCGGTCATTTCCATGGGCGCAGTGTCGCAGCCGAAGATGGTTCGGCCTTGGACGTCGGTCGTGGGCGGCTCCAAGGACTTGCGCAGACGCGCCAGCAACATGGCCTGGCGCGCCTCGCCCAGCATGTGCGCGCCGTCGTTACTGGCGCTCCCGTCCACGCCCAGTCCGACTGCAACACCGGCATCCACCATACGACGCACCGGCGCTATGCCGCTGGCCAGGCGCATATTGCTGCAGGGGCAATGCGCCACACCTGTGCGCGTCGCGGCAAACAGGCTGATGCCATGGTCGTCCAATTTCACACAGTGCGCATGCCATACGTCATCACCCAACCACCCCAGGTCTTGCGCGTACTGCGCCGGCGTACAGCCGAACTTTTCTAAGCTGTAGGCCACATCGTGGTCGTTTTCCGCCAAGTGCGTGTGCAGGCGTACCCCGTACTGGCGCGCCAGCGCAGCCGAGTCTTTCATCAACTGCGCACTGACGCTAAAAGGCGAACAAGGGGCCACGGCCACTTGCGTCATCGCACCGTGGGCGCTGTCGTGGTAGCGCTCTATGACGCGCTGGGTGTCTTGCAAGATCGCCTCTTCGCGCTCCACCACGCTATCGGGTGGCAAGCCACCTTGCGACTGGCCCACGCTCATGCTGCCACGGGTCGCCACAAAGCGCATGCCAATGGCGCGCGCTGCCTCGATGCTGTCGTCCAGTGTGACGCTGTTGGGGTAGATGTACAGATGGTCGCTGCTGGTAGTGCAGCCGCTCATCAGCAATTCAGCCATAGCCAGCTGGGTGCTGGTGTAAATCATGTCCGGCGTGAGGCCGGCCCAGATCGGGTAGAGCCCGCGCAACCAGCTGAACAGTTCTGCGTTTTGTACCTGCGGTATGGCGCGCGTGAGCGACTGGTACATATGGTGGTGGGTGTTCACCATGCCGGGGATTAGCAAGTGGTCGCGCGCATTGATCACTTCGTCGGCGGTGTGCGGCATTTGGGAGGCAGGGCCTATGGCGGCGATCAAGCCATCGCGCACCAGCACCGAGGTCTCACGCAGTTCGTCCCCCTTGTCATTTTGCGTGGCCACAGTGTGGGCGTTGTGGATCAGCAAGGTGGACATAGGCCCATTGTGCCGCAGCACTGCTTGCGCGCATCTATGATGCCAACCATGCCTACGATATCCGAACCCCACGCACTGCTTCGCAGCCTATTTGACACTGCCGTGCAAGCCGCCCAGCCCCTGCACAAAACAGCCGCTTTTTTGCCCCCGCCACCGCGTGGCCGCACCTTGGTGCTGGGCGCTGGCAAAGCCGCAGGCGCGATGGCGCAGGCGGTGGAAGCACTTTGGCCCCAAGACGCGCCGCTGTCGGGCCTGGTAGTCACGCGCTACGGACACACGCCACCGCGCCCGGCCGAGCTAGCGCAGCGCATCGAGGTCGTAGAGGCCTCGCATCCGGTGCCCGACGCTGCGGGCGAACGTGCGGCCCAGCGCATCTTGGCGCTGACCCAAGGCTTGACGGCGGACGATTTGGTGCTGTGCCTGATGTCCGGCGGCGCATCGGCACTTTTGACGCTGCCTGCGGATGGACTGACGCTGGCCGATAAGCAGCGCATCAACCAGGACTTGCTGCGCTGCGGCGCGCATATTGGCGAAATGAATTGCGTGCGCAAACACCTCTCGGGCATCAAAGGCGGGCGCTTAGGCGCGGCTTGTGCACCGGCGCGCGTGGTGACCTTGGCCATTAGCGATGTGCCGGGCGACGACCCGTCCACCATTGGTAGCGGCCCTACCGTCGGCGACGGCAGTACCTGCGCGCAAGCGCTGGCCATCGTGCAGCGCTACGGCATTGCGCTGCCGCTGACCGTGCTGGACGCCTGGGCCAGTGGCGCGCTGGAAAGCCCCAAGCCACACGACGCGGCATTTGAAGGCCATGGCTTTCATCTGATCGCCACGCCACAGCAGTCCTTGCAGGCCGCCGCCGATGCAGCGCGCAGTGCAGGACTGGCCGCATACATTCTGAGCGATGAAATTGAAGGCGAGTCGCGCGAAGTAGCCAAAGTGCATGGCGCACTGGCGCGTGCTGCGGCCAAAGGCCTGGGGCCGTTTCAAAAGCCTTGCGTCCTTTTGAGCGGCGGTGAAACTACGGTCACCATCGCGCCCACCCAGGCCGGCCAAGTACGCGGACGCGGCGGGCGGGCTGGAGAATTTTGCATGGGGCTGGCGCAAACCCTGCAAGGCCAAAGCGGCGTATGGGCGCTGGCTGCAGACACGGACGGCATCGACGGCATAGAAGACAACGCCGGCGCCCGCCTAGGCCCCGACACTTTGCAACGCGCCGCCGCACTGGGCTTGTCACTAAGCAGCTACCAACAACGCAACGACGCCTATGGATTTTTTGCGGCCTTAGACGACCTGGTCGTCACCGGCCCGACGCACACCAATGTGAACGACTTTCGGGCGATTTTGGTGTTGTAAGCCAAGGCTTTACCGCAAAGCCCGCAGCACGTTTTCCGCCGTGGCTGGGGCTGTCAATTGCACAGGCTCTTTTGTATCGCATGTTTGGGCAATCGCGTGGCGCAAGGCTTCATAGACACTGACGGCGAGCATGAAAGGCGGCTCGCCCACGGCTTTGGAGCCAAAGACATTGTCCTCCCGGTTGGGCTCGGGCCACAGCGACACTTTAAAGTGTGCAGGGACGTCGCCCGCGGTGGGGATTTTGTAGGTGCTGGGCGCGTGCGTAGTCAGCAGGCCTTTGTCGTTCCATACAAGCTGTTCGCTGGTCAGCCAGCCCATTCCTTGGACAAAGCCGCCTTCGATTTGGCCGATGTCCAGCGCCGGATTGATGCTGCGGCCCACGTCGTGCAGTATGTCTACCTTGAGCACACGGCTCTCGCCAGTGAGCGTGTCGATGACGACTTCGGTGCAGGCCGCGCCATAAGCAAAATAGAAGAAGGGCCTGCCGGTGAGCGTGGTTTTGTCGTAATGAATTTTGGGCGTGCGGTAAAAGCCATCGCTCCACAACTGGATGCGGTTGGCATAGGCCATTTGCACCACTTCGTCAAAGCTGCGCGTGGCGGTAGGCGAGCGCACCTGGCCGCCAAAAAACTCTACCGCACCGGCCCCACAAGCGTCCAGCCCGGCCACAAACGCGGCCAGGTTGTCGCGCACATGGCGCGCTGCGAATTGCGCGGCACGGCCATTCAAATCGGTGCCTGCCGAAGCTGCTGTGGCTGAGGCATTGGGGATGGTGTGCGTGTCGCTGGCACTGCACAGCACGCGGCCCAGCGGTACGCCCAATTCATCGGCAACGATTTGCGTGACTTTGGTGTGCAAGCCTTGGCCCATTTCGGTGCCGCCGTGGTGGACGCGTACGCTGCCGTCCAAATACACATGCACCAAGGCACCAGCCTGATTGAAAAGCGTGGCGGTAAAGCTGATACCGAACTTCACCGGCGTGATGGCAATGCCACGGCGCAGCACCGGGTTTTGCGCGTTCCACAGAGCTATATCTTGCACGCGCTGGCGGTAGTCGCACTGCTTTTCTAAAGTGGTCAACAAGGGCTCCAGGATGTTGTCTTCCACCTTCATTTGGTAGTGTGTGGTGTCGCGCAGCGCGGGCCTAGTGCCTGGGGCCACGGGCGTGGTCAGCGCTTCGTCGCTATACACATTGCGTAAGCGCACATCGAGCGCGTCTTTGCCCAGCGCGCGGGCGATATCGCCCATGATTTTTTCGATCACGATCACGCCCTGCGGCCCGCCAAAGCCACGGAAAGCAGTATGGCTTTGGGTATTGGTTTTGCAGCGGTAAGAGCCGATTTCCACGTTCTCTAAAAAATAGGCGTTGTCGGTATGGAAGATGGCGCGATCCGCCACCGGGCCGGACAAGTCGGCGCAAAAACCGCAGTTCACTGCCATTTGCAATTGCAGCGCAGTCAAGCGCCCGGTGCCGTCAAAGCCTACGCTGTACTCGTATGCAAAAGGATGGCGCTTGCCCGTAATTAAAAAATCGTCGTCCCGGTCCAGCCGCAGCTTGACCGGTGCGCGCACCGCCTGCGCGGCCACGGCGGCCCACACCGCCACATGGCCCGCCTGGGTTTCTTTGCCACCAAAACCGCCGCCCATGCGACGGCATTCCACCCGCACCGCGTGGTTGTGTAAACCCAGTGCATGCGCCACCCAGTGCTGCACCTCGCCCGGGTGCTGGGTGCTACTGTGAATCAGCCATTGCCCCTGCGCTTGCGGCACGGCGTAAGCCACCTGGCCCTCTAAATAAAAATGCTCCTGCCCGCCCACTTCCAGCTTGCCGCGCAGGGTGTGTGGTGCAGCTTGCAAGCCTGCTTGCACATCGCCCCGGCGCACAAACACCGGTGGCAACACATAGCTTTGCGCAGCCAGCGCTTGCTGCACCGACAGCACGGCGGGCAGGGCTTCGATATCCAGCACTACTTTGCGCGCGGCGCGGCGCGCTTGCATCGCGCTGCGCGCCACCACCAGGCCGACGACCTGGCCGATGTGTTGCACCGTGTCGCGCGCAAAAATCGGTTCGTCCCCGGCAAAGGACGCGAGCATCGGGTCGCCAGGAATGTCTTGTGCCAGCAGCACCGCCACCACGCCGGGCATGGCCCGCGCGGCGCGCGCATCCACGCCTTTGAGCTTTCCGTGGGCCATAGTGGACAAGATGGGCGCGGCATGCAAGGTGCCTTGCAGCTCGGGCATGTCGTCGATATAGGTGGCGGCGCCGGCCACCTGGGCGCGGGCGCTTTCGTGCGGCGCGTCGCGGCCACTGACCGGGAAGGCTGGGGCTTGCGTTGTGCTTGGGGCCTGCGGCGTGCTCATGCTTGCAGCTCCAAGTCAAGGCGGTGGATGTCGGTGGCGACTTGGCCCTGGCTTTCGAGCCAAAAGCGCCAGAGCAAATTGGCCAGCACCTGACGCCGGTAGTCGCCGCTGGCGCGCATGTCGGAGATGGGCGAAAACTCGGCGCGCAGCGTGTCCATGGCAGCACACACCGTGGCCTCGGTCCAGGGCTGGCCGCGCAAAGCGGCTTCGCTGGCGCGGGCGCGGGCGGGCGTGGCTGCCACACCGCCAGCGCCAATAGACGCTTGCGTCACCAGGCCGCGCTGAATATGCAATTGCAGCGCCAGGCAAACGGCAGAAATATCGTCTTCGGTGCGCTTGGAAATTTTGTACACGCGGGCCAACTCTCCCCGCTGCGGGCGCGGCACCTTGATATAGGCCAGTACTTCATCAGCAGCCATGCAGGTTTGGCGATAAGCGATGTACAGCGACTCCAAGGGCATCTCGCGGTAGCCGCGTGTGCTGGCCAGCACGATGTTGCTGCCCAAGGCGATGAGTAGCGGCATGGAGTCGCCAATCGGCGAGCCATTGGCCACATTGCCACCCAAGGTGCCCGCGTTGCGCACCGGCAGGCCGGCAAAGCGGTCGGCAAAACTTTGCAGTTGCGGACGGTCTTTGACAAGGGCCGCAAACGCGTCATGCAGACTGACCGCCGCGCCGATGGCGATGTGGTGCGGGTAGCGGTCTACCTGGCGCAGTTCGTCTACCCGCGTGGTGTCCAGCACACGCGCAAACTGGCGGTGCTGTTTGGTCACCCACAGGCCGACATCGGTGCAACCGGCGACCAGTTGCGCGTGCGGATGCGCGCGGCGCAGGGCTAGCAGTTCAGGCAAGGTAGTGGGGGCGAGATAGGTGGAGTCGGTGGAATGCGCGGGCGCAGTGTCTGCCGCCTTATCCACCCCTACCGATTTCGCCAGCGCCTTGAGCTGCTGGCGCAGCGCCGGGCTGTCCAAAGGCATGGGCGGCAGCAATTGCATCTGGCAGGCAGCATCCAATATGGGGCGATAGCCGGTGCAGCGGCATAGGTTGCCAGACAGCGCCTGCTGTGCGCATTCGCGGGTGATGGGCTTCTCGCCCGCTTGCTCGCACAATGCCGCCATGCTCATCACAAAGCCCGGTGTGCAAAAGCCGCATTGCGATCCGTGGCACTGCACCAGGGCTTCTTGGGCCGGATGCAAACGGCCATCGGGTGCGGCGAGGTCTTCCACTGTCCACAGCGCCATGCCATCGATCGAATGCGCCAGTTTGATGCAGCTATTGACGGCACGGGTCTGTAATTTGCCGCCTTGCAAATGGCCCACCACTACGGTGCAGGCACCACAATCGCCCTCGCCGCAGCCCTCTTTGGTGCCGGTGTGGTGCAAATCTTCGCGCAGTACGTCGAGCAAGGTGCGGTCCGGCGGGACATCGTGCAGAGTATGCAGCACGCCGCCCTTTATAAAGCGGATGGGTGTGTTGTGTGCTTTAACTGGGGTCATGGAACTTGGCAATGCCTCAAACGGGTGCAAGGGTAAATCAGGACAGCGTTGGATTTTCTAGACGTTAGCATACGCACTGTTGAAAAGCCACCAGCGCAATGCCAGCACCTTCGCCCTTCGCATGACCTTCCCCCGCCTTGAACTGACCGGCATCACCAAAGCCTATCCCGGCGTGGTGGCCAATAGCGATGTGTCATTGACGGTGCTGTCAGGCCAAACGCATGCGGTGCTGGGCGAAAACGGCGCGGGTAAGTCCACGCTGATGAAAATCATCTATGGCTCTATCAAGCCCGACGCCGGCCAGATGCGTTTTAACGGCCAGCCGGTGCATATCCGCAACCCCAAAGAGGCGCGCGCCCTGGGCATCAGCATGGTGTTTCAGCATTTCAATTTGTTTGACACGATTACCGTGGCAGAAAACGTTTGGCTAGGACTGGACAAAAGCCTTAGCCTAGACCAGGTGAGCGAGCGCATCAGCAGCAAAGCGCGCCAGTACGGCCTGGACATCGATCCTGCGCGCCCGGTGCACACGCTAGGCGTGGGTGAGATGCAGCGGGTGGAAATCATTCGCGCGCTGCTCACGCAGCCGCAGCTACTGATATTGGACGAGCCGACCTCGGTGCTCACACCACAAGCGGTGGAAAAGCTGTTTGTGGTGCTGCAGCAGTTGGCCTCCGAGGGTTGCAGCATTTTGTACATCAGCCACAAGTTGCACGAGATTCGCGCCCTGTGCAATGCCTGCACCGTGCTGCGCGGTGGCAAGGTGACCGGCGTGTGCAACCCGGCCGAAGAATCCAACGCCTCCTTGTCCAAACTCATGATTGGTGCCGAGCCGCCGCAGCTCAAACACGAAGTGCGCGAACCTGGCGCGGCGCGTCTGGCGGTGCGCGATTTGCGCCTGGCGCGCGAAGACCAGTTTGGCGTGGACTTAGCTGGCATCGACCTAGAGGTACGGGCGGGCGAGGTGCTGGGAATTGCCGGCGTCTCGGGCAATGGGCAACGCGAATTGCTGTATGCCTTGTCCGGCGAAGACTGCCGCGCACCCAAGGGCAGCATACGCATGGGCGAAGTCGATGTATCGGCCCAAGACCCGGCGGCGCGGCGCGCTTTGGGCCTGCATTTCGTGCCGGAAGAACGCCTAGGGCGTGGCGCCGTGCCCACGCTGAGTTTGGCGCACAACCTGCTGCTCACGCGCACCGAGGCGATTGCTTGGCCGGGCTTTGCCGGGGGCTGGTTGCAGCTCCCTGCCTTGCGCGCGCAGGCGCAGCGCATCATCGAGCGCTTTGGCGTCAAAGCCAATGGGCCTGACGCAGCAGCGCGATCACTTTCGGGCGGCAATTTGCAAAAATTTATTGTCGGACGCGAGATCGATGCCAAGCCCGGACTGTTCATCGTGTCGCAACCCACCTGGGGTGTGGATGTGGGCGCTGCGGCGCAAATCCGCGGCGCGATATTGGCCTTACGCGACGCCGGTTGCGCGGTGCTGGTAGTCAGCGAAGAACTGGACGAGTTGTTTGAAATTTGCGACCGCTTGCAAGTCATTGCGCACGGCAAGCTCTCGCCCTCGATTGCGACGGGCCAGGCCTCGGTGGCGCAAATGGGCGAATGGATGAGCGGCTTGTGGGAAGCGCACGCATGATCAAGCTGCAAGTGCGCGCCCAGCCCTCAGGCTTTTGGACTTTTGCTTCGCCGTTGCTGGCGCTGCTCATCACCGTGCTGGTGGGTGTGCTGCTGTTTAGCCTGCTGGGCAAAGACCCGGTACGCGGCTTACAAATGTTTTTTTGGGAGCCACTTAAGAGTAGCTATGCCTTGGGCGAACTGGTAGTGAAAGCCACGCCTTTGCTGCTGATTGCCTTGGGCCTGGCGGTGTGTTTCCGCTCCAATGTGTGGAATATCGGAGCCGAGGGGCAATACATCATCGGCGCCGTCTGCGCCAGCGGCGTGGCGCTTATGGCCGAGAAAGACACGGGCAGCGGGATTGTGGTCGCTGTCATCTTGGCCGGTATGCTGGGCGGCATGTTCTGGGCCGGGATTACCGCGCTCTTACGTGACCGCTTTAATGCCAATGAAATTCTGGTCAGTCTGATGATGGTCTATGTGGCCGTGCAGGTGCTAGGCCTCTTGGTCTACGGCCCCTGGAAAGACCCGCTGGGCTATAACTTTCCGCAAACCAAAAATTTTGACGCGGTCACCCGTATTCCGCGCCTGATGAGTGGCTCGCGTATGACGATTGGTGTGCTGTTTGCACTTGTCGGCGTGGGCGCAGTCTGGGTTTTTTTGTTTCGCACACGCGCCGGTTTTGCCCAGCAAGTGGGCGGGCTGGCACCGGCGGCGGCACGCTATGCGGGCTTTTCGCCGCGCCAGGCTTTGTGGACTGCGCTATTGGTATCGGGTGGCATGGCCGGGCTGGCCGGGGCGCTGGAGGTGGCCGGGCCGATTGGACAGCTCACTCCCTATATACCGGCCGGCTATGGTTTTGCCGCCATCATCGTGGCCTATGTGGGGCGCCTGCATCCGGTAGGCCTGGTGTTCTCCAGCCTGCTGATGAGCATGTTTTATATCGGCGGCGATCTGGCGCAGTCGCGCATGGGCCTGCCCAAATCGCTGACCGGTGTGTTCCAAGGCCTATTGCTGTTTAGCCTGCTGGCCTGCGACACGCTGGTGAACTACCGGCTGGTGCGCCAAGCGCAAGCCGCTAAAGGAGGTAGCCGCTGATGGAATCCTACGCACTGCTGATCGCTGCCACGTTGAACGCCGGCACCGTCTTGGCCATCGCCTCGCTGGGTCTGCTGATCAACGAAAAAGCGGGTATCGTCAATCTGGGCGCTGAGGGCATGATGCTGTGCGCTGCGATTGCCGGTTTTGCCACGGTGGTGCATACCGGCAGCGACACCCTGGGCTTTTCGGCGGGCATGCTGGCCGGGGGGCTGATGGCGGCTATTTTTGGCGCGTTGGTGATTTGGCTCAACACCAACCAATACGCCACCGGCCTGGCGCTCAGCCTGTTTGGCGGCGGCTTTTCCGCCTTTGTCGGCGTAGGCTATGTGCAGGCAACAATCCCCGAGCGGCCCAAGTTTGCCATCCCCGGCTTGTCCGACATTCCCTTGCTGGGTTCGGCGCTGTTCCAGCACCACCCGTTGGTGTATTTGACGATTGCTTTTGCCGGGGCGCTAGTTTGGTTTTTATACCGCACCCGCAGCGGCTTGATTGTGCGCAGCGTGGGCGAAAGCCCGGAATCGGCCCATGCCCTGGGCTACCCGGTGCGATGGATACGGCTTGCCTGCGTAGTCGCCGGGGGCGCGCTGTGCGGGCTGGCTGGAGCCTATGTTTCGATTATTTACACCCCGCTTTGGGTTCAGGGCATGGTGGCCGGTAAGGGCTGGATCGCTCTGGCCTTGACCACCTTTGCCACCTGGCGGCCCGGCCGTGTACTCCTTGGGGCGTATTTGTTTGGTGGGGTCACCATGCTCCAATTCCACTTCCAAGGCATAGGAGTGGAAGTGCCCAGCCAGGTGCTGAGCATGTTGCCTTATATCGCTACCATTGTGGTCTTGGCGCTGATATCCCGTAATCCGGCCTGGATTCGGATTAATATGCCAGCTTCGATTGGAAAACCGTTTTACCCCGGTTCCTGAAGATTTTTTCTCCTCCCCTGACCTTACTTTCTTAAAAAGGAAATGACATGACAGATGTGCAAAAACGTTCGCTGCTGAAATTGGCGGCGCTTACCACCGTGGCAGCGGCCATGCTGGTGGGCTGTGGCAAAAAGCCTGAAGCCGAGGCACCGGCCCCCGCACCGGCAGCGGCTGCACCTAAGGCTGAGCCGATGAAAATTGCGTTTATCTATGTTGGTCCAGTAAGCGATGGCGGCTGGACATTTGCACATGACAACGCGCGTAAAGCCTTGGAAAAAGAATTTGGCGACAAGATCGTCACCTCCTTTGTGGAAAGCGTGCCCGAGTCCGCGGACGCGGAGGCCGCGTTCCGCGAAAAGGCCAGCCAGGGCAATAAAATGATTTTTGGAACTACCTTTGGCTACATGGAACCCATGCTTAAGGTGGCTCCCGAATTCAAAGACGTCAAGTTTGAACATGCCACCGGCTACAAAACTGCCGACAACATGCGCACTTATGACAGTCGCACCTACGAAGGCGCGTACATGGCCGGCGTGATTGCAGGCAAGATGAGCAAGACCGGCACGCTGGGCGTGGTCGCTTCGGTGCCGATTCCAGAAGTAGTCCGCAACATCAACAGCTTCACCTTGGGCGCGCAAAGCAGCAACCCAAAGATCAAGACCAAAGTAGTTTGGGTCAATGCGTGGTTCGACCCACCCAAAGAAACGGAAGCGGCCACTAGCCTCATCAATGGCGGCGCAGACGTGCTGTTCCAAAATACCGATTCACCCGCTGTGCTCAAAACCGCACAAGACAAAGGCAAGCGCGCCTTTGGATGGGATTCGGACATGACCGCCTACGGCCCCAATGCCCACCTGGCATCGGCCGTCATCAACTGGACGCCTTACTACATCAAGGCCACCAAAGATGCCCTGGAAGGCACTTGGACCACCGGCGGCGTGTGGTGGGGCGTGAAAGAAGGTGCGATTGACCTCGTCTCTATCGCCGAAGACGTGCCCGCAGAAACCAAAGCCAAAGTCGATGAAGTCAAAGCAGGCCTCAAAGCGGGCACCTTCAGCATCTGGAAAGGTCCCTTGGTGGATAACACTGGTAAGACCTTACTGAAAGAAGGCGAAGTCGCTGACGACAAATTCCTAAGCGGCGTGATGTTCTACGTCAAAGGCGTGCAAGGCAAAGTGCCTGGCAAGTGATCAGGTTGTAGCCCTGTGAAAAGGCCGCCCCTTAGCGGCCTTTTTTTATGCCGCTTAGGGGCAATTATGAAAACCTTGAAGTAAGGGGAAAAGCGCTTTTCAAGCTTGCGGTTAAGCTTGTGCGGTCCCTGTTCAATCCGCTTTCCATGCCCCAGCCCACCAACGGAAACATCTCTTTCTGGTACACCGATATCGGCGGCCTGCCGGCTTACCGCGCACCACTGCCGGGCGACCGGCATGCGGATGTGTGCATCGTGGGCGGCGGCTATACCGGTTTGTGGACGGCGTATTACCTCAAGCGCGCGCAGCCGGATTTGCGCGTCACCATCTTGGAAAAAGAGTTTTGCGGCTTTGGCGCTTCGGGGCGCAATGGCGGCTGGTTGAGCGGCGGTTTTGGTTGGTCGCGGGATAAATACCTAGCCACCTCCAGCCGCGCTGCCGTCATCGCCATGGAGACCGCTATGCACGGCACGGTGGACGAAGTGCTGGCAGTTGCGACGCGCGAAAGCATAGACGCCGACATCGTGCGCGCCGACACGCTGCGGGTGGCCACCAACGCGGCGCAATGGGCGCGTGTGCAGACCAGCTACCGCGAGGCGCGTGCGTGGGATGTGCCGCAAGACCGCGTGAGCCTGATTGACGCTGCCCAAGCGAGTGCACGCATGCGTGTGGACCAAGTGATGGGCGGCTTGGTGCACCACGGCACAGCACGCGTGCAACCGGCCAAGCTGGTGCGCGGGCTGGCCGATGTGGTGGAGCGTATGGGCGTGTCTATTTACGAGCAAAGTGCGGTCATCGGCTTGGAAAAAGGCCGCGTGCAAACCGCGCAGGGAGTGGTGCGCGCACCTTTGATTGTGCGGGCCACGGAGGGCTTTACCGCCGGGCTGCCGGGCCTCAAACGCCAATGGATGCCGATGAACAGCGCGCTGGTCATGACCGAGCCGCTGCCTGATGCACTATGGGACGAGATAGGCTGGAGCGGGCACGAGCTGTTGGGTGACGCCGCGCACACCTATGGCTATGCGCAGCGCACGCGCGAGGGCCGCATTGCCATGGGTGGGCGCGGTGTGCCTTACCGTTTTGGCTCAGCGACCGATGTGAACGGTATCACGCAACAAGCCAGCATCGAAGGCTTGCAAGCTATGTTGCTGCGCTGGTTTCCGCAAACGCGCGGTGTAAAGCTGGAGCATGCCTGGTGCGGCGTGCTGGGCGTGCCACGCGACTGGTGCACCACCGTGGGCCTGGACCGCACTAGCGGCATGGCCTGGGCTGGCGGTTATGTGGGCTTGGGCGTGTCCAGCTCCAACCTGGCAGGTCGCACGCTGGCCGATTTGCTGCTGGACCAAGACACGGATTTAACCCGCCTGCCCTGGGTCAATCGCAGTGTGCGGCCCTGGGAGCCCGAGCCGTTTCGCTGGCTAGGTATTCACGGCATGTACCAGCTTTACCATTGGGCCGACCAGCGCGAATTCGGCGGCCTGGCCCGCACCTCGCGCATAGCGACAATGGCAAACAAAATCACGGGCCGCTAAGCGCCACTGCGCGGCACACATTTCCCTCGGAGACTTTGCATGACGCACTTCCAAACTTTTGCGCACCTGTCCACCATCGACCTGGGCGCACCCCGACCCAAGCCCACCACGCTCACGGGCAATCAGTTTGAGGCCTCGGTCGCGCTCTTCAAATCGAATGACGGGTTGATGGAAATCGGCGTGTGGGAATGCACCCCGGGTCGCTTTACCGCCGTGCGCGACACCATGTCCGAGACCTGCCATATCGTCTCCGGCCATGTCACGCTGCATGGCCCCGAAGGCCGCGCACAAGAGGTGCGCGCCGGTGAAGTGCTGGTGCTGCCCAAAGGCTGGCGCGGCGAGTGGGAACTGCACAGCACCACGCGCAAGCTGTATGTGATGCACCAAGATGCCACTTGAGCGGGGCGCTAACCCGCCGCTGCCGCACGAGCCAAGCGCCAACGCGCCGCTGCAGAATGAACCAAGCGCCAGCATGCCGCTGCCGCGTGTCCTGTGGCCACTGCTGTTCGGCAATTTTGTGATCGGCACCGGCGTCATGGTGGTGCCGGGAACGCTCAATGACATCAGCAGCAATTTGCAGGTCTCGGTACCGGTGGCTGGGCAACTCATTACCGCAGCAGCTGTAGTGATGTGCATAGGAGCGCCGCTGTGTGCCACGCTAGTGGCCGGTTGGGACAGGCGCCGCTTGTTGACGCTGTCCTTGCTGTGGTACGGCGTATTTTTGCTGGCCAGTGCCTGTATGCCGGACTTTGGCTGGCTGATGGCCGTGCGCGTGCTGGCCGCGATTGCGCCGGCCATCTTTACGCCGCAGGCGGCCTCGTGCATCAACCTGCTGGTCGCGCCCGAGCAGCGCGGACGCGCGATTACTTTTGTGTTTATGGGCTGGTCCGTGGCCTCGGTGGTGGGCACGCCTTTAGGTGCATGGGTGGGTGGCACGCTGGGTTGGCGCGTGGCCTTTGGATCGATAGCGCTGCTTAGTCTGATTAGTGCGGCCTGGTTGTGGCGCAGCATGCCTGACGGGGTGCGCCCGCCTGCGCTATCACGCGCGGCCTGGGGCCAAACCCTTCGCTCGCCGGCGTTGATGTTGTGCGTGGCCGTAACGGTGTTGTTTGCAGCCGGGCAATTTGTCTTGTTCTCGTATTTCGCGCCCTACTTCAAGCAGCAATTGCAGTTCAGTCCCACGGAATTGAGCCTCTTGTTTGCCTGGTTTGGTGCATTTGGGTTTGTCGGCAATATGCTGATGTCGCGCAACATCGACCGCACTGGTGCGCCGCGTGCCGTAATGTGGAGCGTGGGCGGTATGGCGCTCAGCCTGCTGCTGTGGCCGCTGGCGACCAATGTGTGGCTTGCGGCGCTCATCACCCTGCCCTGGGGCCTGGGCTGCTTTGCCTCTAACTCGGCGCAGCAGGCTCGCTTGGCGGGCATCGCTCCTGCACTGGCCTCGGCATCGATAGCGCTCAACAGCTCCGCCATGTACGCCGGACAGGCCATGGGCGCTGCCAGCGGGGGCTGGCTGATCGCCCAAGGCCGCATGCTAGACCTGCACTGGTTCGGCCTGGCCGCGATGCTAGCGGCCATGTTGGTAAGTTGGTGGGCAAGTCGGCAGACGGTGGATGTGGCGCTGGCGCGGGGATAGCAGTTTGGCGGTCAAGCGTCAGCCGCAACAGCCTTGCGCCGCGCCCGCCAACTGCCCACCAGCACCAGCAAGCCCGGCACAAAAATCAGCGCCCAAATGATTTTGTCTAAGTGTTGTTTCACCCAGGGAAGGTTGCCGAAAAAATAGCCGACAGTCACGATGCCGACGACCCAGAGGAAGCCTCCCAGCACATCGTAAAAAGTGAATTTGGCGCGGGTCATGTGTGCGACGCCACCGACAAATGGCGCGAAGGTGCGCGCAAAAGGCATGAAGCGCGCAGCCACCAGGGTGATGCCGCCGTAGCGCTCGTAAAAAGCATGCGCTTGGTCGAAAGCGGCTTTGTTAAAGAAGCGCGAGTTTTCCCACTGAAACACCCGCGCGCCAAAGTAGCGTCCTATCGTGTAATTGGTCTGATTCCCCAGTACCGCTGCCGCCAGCAGCAAGGGCACGACGAGCTGGTAATCCATCAAGCCCACACCGCACATGGCGCCCACCACGAATAGCAACGAATCCCCGGGTAAAAAGGGCATGATGACCAGGCCAGTTTCGACAAAGATGATCAGGAACAGCAGCGCATAGACCCACAGGCCGTAGTTGCTGACAAACATTTCCAGGTAGCGGTCAACGTGTAAGACAAAGTCGAGCAAGGTAGCGGCCAGTTCCATGCGGGCATTATCGCCGCCACCCCCCACCTACAATCCCCGCGTGACACGCCCCAACCCCAGCTCCCGCAAGCCCATACGGCCCCTGCCTGATACCTTGATCAGCCAAATTGCGGCCGGCGAAGTCGTGGAACGCCCGGCCTCGGTGGTGCGTGAACTGGTGGACAACGCACTGGACGCTGGAGCACGCCAGGTAACGGTACGCTTGCTCGCAGGCGGGGTGCGCCTGATTGCCGTGGAAGACGATGGCATGGGCATTGAGCGCGCCGAATTGCCGCTGGCTTTTGAGCGCCACGCCACCAGCAAGATCGGCAATTTGCAAGACCTGGAATCGGTGGCCACCATGGGCTTTCGGGGCGAGGCGCTAGCCGCTATCAACGCGATTGCGGACTGCGCCATTTTGTCGCGCGCGCTAGGCCAATCGCAAGCCTTTTTGCTGGACGGGCGCAGCGGCGAATTGCGCCCCGTGGCCCGCGAAACCGGCACCACGGTAGAAGTGAAAGAACTGTTTTACAGCACCCCGGCGCGGCGCAAGTTTCTCAAAACCGATGCCACCGAATTAGCCCATTGCATAGAAGCCGTGCGCCGCCACGCGCTGGCGCGGCCCGAAGTGGGTTTTGCGATTTGGCATGAGGGCAAGCTGGTGGAGCAATGGCGTGCGCATGGCGATACCGCGCTTAGTTCGCGCGTATCGGATGACGCAGCGGGCCAAGCGGATGCGGCAGATGCGCTTCGGGCCAGCCAACGCGCCGCGCTGGACAGGCGCCTGGCCGATGTATTGGGCAGCGATTTTTTAGCGCAATCGATTGCCGTCGATTGGCGCAGCGCCCCCGGCCCGCAAGACCCGAGTGGGCAAGGCGC
>Ga0192647_100203_pt1 | contig 39901 bp, 36 predicted proteins | sample LauGreFa1BDMLBSN_2_FD_133046 | JGI IMG/M metagenome (GOLD analysis project Ga0192647, IMG submission 133046) | Freshwater lake microbial communities from Lake Michigan, USA - Fa13.BD.MLB.SN - reassembly | ecosystem: Environmental > Aquatic > Freshwater > Lake | place: Lake Michigan, USA... | reverse complement strand
CGTAAAGTACAGGGTATATTGCAGCGATACAAAGAATTGCGCGATATTATTGCAATTCTAGGTATGGATGAATTATCTGAAGAAGATAAGTTGACCGTATCAAGGGCACGTAAAATGCAGCGATTCTTATCCCAACCTTTTTTTGTTGCTGAAGTTTTTACTGGTTCACCAGGTAAATATGTATCTCTAAAGGATACTATTGCTGGATTCAAAGGTATTATTGCTGGCGATTACGATGCCATTCCTGAACAAGCTTTTTATATGGTCGGTACTATAGAAGAAGTGCTTGAGAAAGCAAAAGGATTAAAAGGCTAATAAATGTTTCTTCCTGCAGTGGTAGTAAGAATATTGAAACAGGTAAAAATATGACTATGACCGTACATGTAGATATTGTAAGTGCAGAGAAGGAGATTTTTTCCGGTTTGGCGGAAATGGTATTTGCTCCTGCTGAACTCGGCGAACTGGGTATTTCTCCTCGTCATGCTCCGTTAATAACAAAATTAAATGCGGGGGAAGTTCGGGTAAAGGTAAGCGATAATGAAAGTTATCCTTTTTATATCTCGGGTGGTCTTTTAGAAATACAACCACATTTAGTTACTATTTTAGCTGACACGGCAATTAGAGCAAAAGATATCGATGAAGCAGCAGCGCTAGATGCGAAAGCGAAGGCAGAAGAAGCTTTAACAGATAAATCGGGTAAAATTGATTATGCATCCGCCCAGTCTCAATTGTTACAAGCAGTTATGCAATTGAGAACGTTAGATAGACTTAGAAAGCGTGGCGGAATATAGTAGAAAGGCTTATTAAGGGTAAGCCCAAACAAGTTATTCATTTTGAAAACCCGATAACGTAGATTGCGATATCGGGTTTTTTTGTTTACAAGGATTAGAAATGAAAATTATCACAATTATTTTAGCTGCAGGTAAGGGAACACGTATGTGCTCAGAATTACCTAAAGTACTTCATAAAATTGCTAATCGCCCTTTATTGCGTCATGTTTATGATATGTGTTATCAGTTGAATAATAATGCTATAAAAATTGTATATGGTCATGGAGCAAATTTGGTTAGAAACTCCTTAGCAGATATAGATGTTAGTTGGGTTGAACAAAAGCAACAGTTGGGTACAGGTCATGCAGTGCAACAGGTAAGTGATCAAATTCCAGATTCTGATATTGTATTAATACTTTATGGTGATGTACCTTTATTAAAGTTGGCTACTGTGAAGCACTTAATTGCAAATGTGAGTGACAAGACTCTTGCATTATTAACGGTTAATCTGAAAAATCCTCAGGGTTACGGCCGCATAGTACGAGATTCGACAGGAAAAGTAATCAAAATCGTTGAGGAAAAAGATGCTTCTATTATTGAGAAATTAATAGTTGAGGGTAATACTGGCATTATGGCTGTTCAAGGAGTTAAATTGAAAAAATGGCTGAATCAGTTAGGTAATCATAATGCACAAGGCGAATATTATTTGACTGATGTTATTGAAATGGCCGTTTCAGATGGAGTGGATATCTCAACCAGTCAACCAGAATCAGTTGATGAGGTATTGGGTGTTAATAATCGAATCCAATTAAGTTATTTGGAAAGAATTTATCAACAAGAGCAGGCTTATAGTCTAATGGAGCGTGGTGTGACATTGCTGGATCCAGCACGGTTTGATCTAAGAGGCTCAATTGTTGAGTTAGGTAAAGATATAGTGTGTGATGTAAACGTTATTATCGAGGGTGAAAACACTATTGGTAATAACGTCAATATCGGTGCCAATACTCATATTAAGAATTCAATAATTGGTGATAATGTAGAGATTTTGGCAAATTGTATAATAGAAAATTCTGTGGTTGGGCAGGGCAGTAAAATAGGACCTTATGCAAGATTACGCCCGGAAACTGTTTTGGCAGAAAATGTCCACATTGGAAATTTTGTAGAACTTAAAAAATCAACGGTAGCTGAATTCAGTAAAATAAACCATCTTAGCTATATTGGTGATACAACAGTTGGTGCAAAAGTTAATATTGGGGCTGGGACTATTACTTGTAATTATGATGGAGTGAATAAATTTAGAACAATCATAGAGGATGGTGCATTTATTGGCTCAGATACGCAATTAATTGCGCCAGTCATAGTAGGTAAAAATGCCACGATAGGTGCAGGTTCAACAATCACAAAAGATAGTCCCGAAAATCAGCTGACTTTAAGCAGAGCGAAACAGATGACAGTTGCAGAATGGAAACGACCGGTAAAACTTGACTAAACTGATGTTGGGGTAGTGTTATGTTTGGAACATTTACTGAGGAAAAATAATATGTGTGGAATTGTTGGCGGAATAGCGCAGCGTAATATAGTGCCTATCTTATTAGAAGGTTTAAAGCGATTGGAATATCGTGGTTACGATTCAGCGGGTCTGGCGGTTATTAAAGACAATGTTATATATAGGAAAAGGGAGTTGGGTAAAGTTAAAGGACTTGAGGAGTTATTGTTAGCAGATCCTATTTCTGGCAATATTGGTATAGCTCACACTCGCTGGGCAACCCATGGGAAACCCAGTACAGAAAATGCTCATCCACATCTCTGCAGAGATAAGGTGGCTGTCGTTCATAATGGAATTATTGAAAATCACGAGCAGCTTCGCGATTCATTGATGACTAATGGCTATGAATTCACATCAGAAACAGATACGGAAGTTATTGTTCATGAGCTTCATCAAGCATTAGCGTCAGCTGACTGCTTGTTAACAGCAGTTAAGCAGACAATTAAAAAATTGGAAGGTGCTTATGCACTTGGGATTATAAGTACAACGGAACCTAAGACATTGGTAGCATGCAGGAAAGGAAGCCCGTTAGTTATAGGTGTAGGAATTGGGGAATATTTTATTGCATCTGATGTAGCTGCATTGCTTCCGGTCACGCAGCGGTTTATTTTTTTAGAAGATGGAGATATAGCTTCGATAAGTATTGATGAACTTATCATATATGATGTTAATGAACACATTGTCAATCGTCCAATCAAAGAAAGTCAATTAAGTGCTGATTCTATTGATAAGGGTCATTATCGTCATTACATGTTGAAAGAAATTTATGAGCAGCCTTTTGCCATCTCACAAGCACTTGAAGGACGGTTTATTAATAATCGTTTACAAGAAAGTTCTTTTGGACATAATGCCAGTGACGTTTTCGATAAAATAAAATCAGTACAAATTTTAGCCTGTGGTACCAGTTATCATGCTGGTTTAGTTGCCCGATATTGGTTCGAAAAATTAGCTCGAGTTCCTTGTAATATTGAAGTAGCTAGTGAGTTTCGTTATAGAAGTCCAGTATTAGATGAAGATACTTTAATAGTGACTATATCTCAGTCAGGTGAAACTGCAGATACACTTGCAGCACTTCAAGAAGCAAAAAAACTAGGCGCTAAATATTCTTTGGCCATATGTAATGTTTCAGAAAGCTCGTTGGTCAGAGAGTCAGATTTGGTGTTAATGACGCGTGCAGGTCCTGAAATTGGCGTAGCGTCAACCAAAGCATTTACTACACAATTAACAACTTTAATGTTATTGGTTATTGCAATAGGTAGGCGTTTTGCATTAACTGATGAATTAGAGAAAAGAATTACTTCGGCATTATTTAATCTACCAGGAAAAATTGAATCAGTTTTAAAACTTGATAATGATATTAAATTATTAGCGGAACAGTTTGCCGAAAAGCAAAATGCCTTGTTTTTAGGGCGAGGAAGTCACTATCCAATAGCAATGGAAGGTGCTTTAAAGTTAAAAGAAATTTCTTATATTCATGCGGAAGCTTATCCGGCTGGCGAACTAAAGCACGGGCCATTGGCATTAATAGATGCCGATATGCCAGTTATTACTGTCGCGCCCAATAACAGTTTACTTGAAAAATTAAAGTCTAATATTCAGGAAGTAAGTGCAAGAGGCGGACAATTAATAGTATTTATGGATGAAACATTAGTCTCATCGTCTGATAACAACATACAAATTATTAAAGTACCGCAAGTTGAAAATGAAATTTCACCGATTATTTATACCATACCTTTGCAATTACTTTCTTACCACGTTGCAGTTTTAAAAGGCACTGATGTCGATCAACCAAGAAATCTGGCTAAGTCCGTTACAGTGGAATAAAATTTTGAAATTCGAAAATACGATTAGGAAATACTAAAGTTTCACTTCAAGTCATTTTGAATTATGGTTAAATAAAAATAGATTCTGACTTGTGCAAGAATATATTCGATGAATGGTGTTGGAGGTTAGATGCGACTTTTATTAGTTGAAGATGATGAAATATTAGGTGATGGTTTGGTTGCAGGTTTAAAAATGGAAGGTTATGCGGTTGATTGGTTAACGAATGGAAAGCTTGCCGACGAAGCTTTAAAACTTAATAGTTATGAGTTGATTGTATTGGATCTTAACTTGCCGGATATGGATGGAATGACCATTCTACGTGCACTAAGAAGTCGTAAAGATGAGACGCCAGTGATGGTGTTAACCGCCAAAGATACTATTTCTGATCGGGTATTAGGTTTGGATAGTGGAGCGGATGATTTTGTTATTAAACCCTTTGAATTAGATGAGGTTTGTGCACGACTAAGAGCCTTGGCTAGAAGAAGTGAGGGAAGGAGTGCTCCAAATATTGAATATAAGGGTATTGTCTTAGATCCTGCATCCCATCAAGTTACGTTTAACGATGAAAAAATAGAACTATCACAAAAAGAATTTGAGATATTGAGTTTTTTAATGAGTAATATTGGTAAAGTTGTATCTCGTTCCAGGCTGGAAGAAAGTCTTTATTCTTGGGATTCTGATGTAGAAAGTAATACTGTTGAGGTTCATATTCATTATTTAAGAAAGAAACTTGATCCTGCACTTATTCGAACAGTCAGGGGAGTAGGTTATATTATTGATAATGAAGACGAGTAATGAAGTATTCTCTGCGACAATTACTGTTGGTTAGTTTGTTATCTGCCTCTATGCTTATCTGGGGTATTGCAGCTTATTTGAATTATAAAGTTACTCGTGATGAGGTTGCTAATTTATTTGATGCCGAATTGGCGCAATCAGCAAAAGTACTTAATGCTTTTGTAGAAAGCTTGGCTCGAGATGGTTCATTGTCTGGAAATTGGAGTCAAGAGCAGGAAAAAACTGATGAAATGTTGCGAACTTATGCATTAAATCGTAAGTTAAAAAACAAAAATGATCATCAGTTATGGCCTGAATATGATGTGTTATTACCACATTCTGAAAATCCCACTGTTTTTTCAGTTCATGAAACTAGTATTGACGAACAATTATGGCCTATATTTGATGGTTTGTTAAAAGCAAATGCCCTAGGTCATAAGTATGAAAGAAAAATTGCCTTTCAGTTATGGTCCCAAAAAAAAGGCTTAATGTTGAGGTCTGAAAGTGCTCCTAAATTTGCGTTCTCTTCTTCTGATCATGGTTTTAGTGAAACCAATATTGATGGTCATGAGTGGCATGTTTTTAGTGTTACGAACGGAACAGGTGAATATGTTATTCATGTAGGTCAGAAGGAAGAAATTCGCGCTGAATTAACAGATGAAATATCATCACAATTGGGTACTCAGTTTCTCGTAGGGCTCCCTTTTTTAGGGGTCGTTATATGGTTTATCGTAGGTCTTTCGTTGAAGCCTCTAAATAGATTGGAAAAGGCGTTGGCGAAGCGGGAGGCAAGTTATCTTAAACCGTTATCTACTAATAGATTGCCTAATGAAATTGTACCGGTCGTTAATGAAATTAATAACCTTTTCGTTCAGTTAGAGCGTGCTTTTGAGCATGAACGGCGCTTCACGGCAGATGCTTCACACGAATTAAGAACCCCTTTGGCAGGTTTGTTGACACAGGCGCATGTTGCTTTAAGAACCACTGATGAGGAGGTTAGAAAGCAGGCGCTCTCCCGGATTAAGCAGGCAGTTAACAGAATGACCTATATGGTTCATCAATTACTGACTTTTTCTCGTATTGAATCTAATACAGAGTTTTTAACCAAACAAAATACCATGGTGAGTCGTGAGATTGTTCATGTTATCGCTGAATTGGAACCAGAAGCACATAAAAAACAAATTGTTATTGAGTTTGTTGAAGATAATGCCATTCCTGTATTGGTCAATGGGCCCTTGGTTGCAATTCTACTGAGGAATATTATTGACAATGCTATCAAATATACACCAGCTAAAGGTAATGTCTTAATAACGGTCTCTGGGCTTGAGAGATTTTTAGAGATATGTGTTGAGGATTCGGGTCCTGGAATAGCACCTGATCAGTATGAAAAATCATTGGAGCGTTTTCATCGTTGTGTTGAAACAGCAAACAGAGTGAAAGGAACCGGTTTGGGATTTTCTATTGTTGATCGTATTGCAGCGATTCATAATGCCGACTTGGTTTTAGGGGTATCTCAATTTGGTGGTTTGAAAGTGACGGTATTATTTCCCTTGCCAATAAAACCGGTCGATCAGTCATGGCAAAAGAAATTAAGTTTTTTTCATATCAGAAAAAGTAATTAATATGCCTATAAGCACTGATTAATAAACTATTATAGAATCAGGTTCATCGATAATTGGATTAAACAGGGTACCGATGCCTTCAATTTCAATTCTGACGATTTGTCCAGATTTCATATAACCTCGTGGTTGCATTTTTACGCCAACACCGCTTGGTGTTCCTGTGGTAATTACATCACCAGGATTCAAGGTCATGGCTTGTGATAAATAAGCAATCATTTCATAGCAATTAAAAATCATTTGTCGCGTATTGGCATCTTGTCTTAGTTCATCATCAATCCATGTTCTAATGGACAGATTATGAGGATCAGTAAGTTCATCAGGGGTTATAATCCAAGGGCCTATTGGGCCGCAGGTATCAAAAGATTTGCCAATCATCATTGTAGGTGAGTGCATTTGCCAGTCACGTACTGAAACATCATTAGCAATTGTAAATCCAGCGATCACTTGATGAGCCATATCTATAGACACATAACGACAACGTTTGCCGATAACAAAAGCCAGTTCGCCTTCATAGTCGAGTTTATCGGATATTTTAGGTTTGTGAATGGCATCACCACAGCCAATAACACAGCTGCTTTGTTTGGTAAAAAAGCTGGGATATTTAGGTTGTTCACGCCCGGTTTCAGCGATATGGTCAGCATAATTTAGACTAATGCCCAGATATTTTTCGGGTCTGGGAACAGGTGCGTTTAGCTTGACCTCATTTAGGGCCATAACTGCATTGCCTTTATTAATGAGGTTTTGCATTGCAAAGAGTGCTTTGGGGCCGGCAGAAAGAAATTTGATCATTGAATCAGGAATCTCAGGGCAACCTAGGCTATCAATAATGGTGTCGTTGATTACTGCGCCTACACGTGTCAGATTGTTATGGGTAAAGGTCACTAGTTTCATCGATTGTGAATCCTGTATTATGTTTGCTGTGGTTGTTTTATAACGAAGATCAACCTGTAAAAAAAAGATATAATATACAATTTTACGCAGAGGAACAGAATATGAACGAAAACTGGATTGCTCCTTCCATTCTTTCAGCCAATTTTGCCAAATTAGGTGAGGAAGTTGATAGAGTTTTAGCTGATGGTGCTGATGTGGTGCATTTTGATGTCATGGACAATCATTTCGTGCCCAATTTGACTATTGGACCTTTAGTGTGTGAAGCCTTAAGAAAACATGGTGTTACTGCACCGATTGACGTACATTTGATGGTTGAGCCGGTTGATAGATTGATTCCCGATTTTGCCAAAGCCGGTGCTAGTATTATCACTTTCCATCCTGAAGCTTCTGTACATATTGATCGTACATTACAATTAATTAAGGATTGCGGTTGTCAGGCTGGATTGGTTTTTAATCCTGGAACGCCATTACACTATTTGGATTACGTAATGGACAAATTGGATATGATTTTGTTAATGTCAGTTAATCCAGGATTTGGTGGCCAATCATTTATTCCATCTGCGTTAGATAAATTACGTCAAGTTAGAAAAAGAATTGATGACAGCGGTTTAAATATTCGATTAGAGATTGACGGTGGCGTGAAAACTGACAATATCCGTTCAATTAAAGCAGCTGGTGCTGATACATTTGTTGCTGGATCAGCAATTTTTAGTCAGCCAGACTATAAAAAAGTCATTGATGAAATGCGTGCAGAATTGGCATTGGCTCGATAAGCGATGGTAGTTCAGTGCGACTAACATTTGCCTTAATTCATGGATGGTTTTGCATTAATTTTTGATAAAAAGCTATTTGTGAGGCAAGAGGTCGCCTACTGTAAGATTAAAAGTACCTAAGATTTTTGCCAAACTTAATCAGTACGTTGAATAACACTATGACCGCAGAACAATTTAATCAATATGCCTTTCAAGGTTACAACCGTATTCCGGTTAGCCGCGAAGTTTTAGCTGATTTAGATACGCCCTTAAGTGCGTATTTAAAATTAGCTGATGGCGCGTATTCCTATTTATTTGAATCGGTTCATGGTGGTGAACAGTGGGGACGATATTCCATTATAGGATTGCCTTGCAAAACGGTTGTTAAAATTAATGGCAAGCAAATTCGGGTACAAAAAGATGGAGAATTGCTGGAAACTTTAATTCATGACAACCCACTGGTCTGGATTGAGCAATTCACACAGCGTTATAAAGTGCCTGATTTAGCAGATTTGCCGAGATTTAATGGTGGTTTAGTGGGTTATTTTGGTTATGAAACCATTCGTTATATTGAGCCAAGATTAAAGGGAATAGAAAAGCCTGATCCATTGGGTTGTCCAGATGTTTTATTAATGGTATCAGAAGAAATATTAGTGTTTGATAACCTATCAGGAAAAGTATTGCTACTAACTCATGCCAATCCTGAAGAGGTCGATGCTTATAACCGAGCGTTAGCACGTCTATCGGATTTGGCGGAGCAGTTACGCGAAATACAAGCCAAGCCGAAAAAAAATGCTAAGCCTTGCAAAGTTGAAGAAGCAGATTTTATTTCTGGTTTTACGCAACAAGGTTTTGAAGATGCCGTTTTAAAAGCCAAGGATTACATTACTGACGGCGATATTATGCAAGTCGTTTTATCTCAACGTCTGTCGATTCCTTATAATGCGTCGCCGTTAAACTTATACCGTGCTTTGCGTTGCTTAAATCCATCGCCGTACATGTTTTATCTTAATTTGGATGATTTTCATATCGTTGGATCATCGCCGGAAATTTTGGTTAGATTGGAAGATAATACAGTTACAGTGCGTCCGATTGCCGGAACACGTCGCCGTGGTATGACGCCTGAGCAAGATATTGCGCTTGAGCACGAATTATTAGCAGATCCAAAAGAACTGGCGGAACACTTAATGCTAATTGACTTAGGTCGCAATGATGCAGGTCGTGTTGCTGAAATAGGGTCGGTGCAATTGACTGATAAAATGGTTGTTGAACGTTATTCTCATGTTATGCACATTGTTTCAAATGTCACAGGAACATTGCAACAAGGTAAAAATGCTTTTGATGTATTGGCGGCAACTTTTCCAGCAGGAACGGTGAGCGGTGCTCCAAAGATACGTGCTATGGAAATTATTGATGAACTTGAACCTGTAAAGCGGGGTATTTATTCCGGTGCTGTCGGTTATATTGCCTGGTCTGGAAATTTGGATACAGCCATTGCTATTAGAACCGCGGTTATTAAAGATAACATGCTGCATATACAAGCAGGTGCCGGTATCGTTTATGATTCTGTACCAAGAAATGAATGGGATGAAACCATGAACAAAGGTCGCGCTATCTTCCGTGCCGTCAGTATGGCGGAAGCAGGTTTGGAAGGAGAGCAGGTATGAGTGCAGTAAAAGTGGTTATGGTCGATAACTACGATTCGTTTACTTATAATCTGGTTCAATATTTCGGCGAACTGGGTGCAGATGTTACGGTTGTTCGAAATGATCAGGTGACTGTAGCAGATATAGAAAAATTGGCACCGGATAAAATTGTTATTTCTCCTGGCCCTTGCACGCCTAAGGAGGCCGGAGTATCAGTTGAAGCTATTTTAAAATTTGCCGGAAAATATCCGATTCTGGGTGTTTGTTTAGGTCATCAAAGCATCGGTTATGCCTTTGGTGGTCATGTTATTCATGCTAAACATATTATGCATGGTAAAACTTCATTGATTCATCATCATAATTTTGGTGTGTTTAAAAACTTGTCCAATCCGTTTACAGCTACTCGTTATCATTCTTTGGTTATTGAACAGGCGTCTTTACCTGATTGTCTTGAAGTTACGGCTTGGACAGAAAATGAAAGCGGAGAATTGGACGAGATTATGGGTGTCAGGCACAAAACCTTGGATATAGAAGGGGTTCAGTTTCACCCGGAATCCATTTTGACCGAACATGGACATGATTTGTTAAGGAATTTTTTGGAAAGGTAATCTAACCGATAATGGATATACAACAAGCCTTACAAAAAGTACTTAGCAAGAAAGATCTCGCTATTGATGAGATGCGTGATGTTATGCGTCTTATCATGACTGGAAAAATTACGGAGGCACAGCTTGCTGGGTTTTTAATAGGATTGCGTTGTAAAGGTGAAACGATTGACGAGATAACTGCCGCTGTTGAGGTGATGCGGGAGTTGGCCAGCAAAGTAATAATCAACGGCCAGTATGTCATTGATACTTGCGGTACAGGCGGTGATGGTGCTAACACCTTCAATATTTCCACTACCTGTGCTTTTGTAGTCGCAGCAGCGGGAGCACAGGTTGCCAAGCATGGCAATCGATCGGTATCCAGTAGTTGTGGTAGTGCAGATTTGCTTGAAGCTGCGGGTGTTAATCTGGATTTGAGTGCCGAACAAGTTGCGCAGTGTGTTAATGAAATTGGCGTCGGATTTTTATTTTCACCCAAGCATCATGGTGCGATGAAGCATACTATTAAAGTACGAAAAGAAATGGGGGTTAGAACCTTGTTTAACTTATTGGGCCCCTTATCTAACCCGGCTGGCTCACCCAATCAGTTAATAGGCGTGTTTGCAAAAGAGTGGGTTGTACCAATTGCGCAGGTATTAAAAAAACTGGGTAGCCAACATGTTCTCGTTGTACATGCTGATGATGGTTTGGATGAAATCAGTATTGCATCAGATACTACGATTGCTGAACTTAAAGCCGGAGAAGTTTTTACATATACAATTTCGCCTGAGCAGTTTGGTTTTAAGCGAACCAATCTTAATGAGTTGGCAGTTATCGATGCTGAATCAAGTTTAGTGATGGTGAACTCGGTATTAGATAATAAGGCTGGATCTGCTAGAGATATTGTCATTTTAAACGCAGGCGCTGCGATTTATGCAGCAAATATTACTGATTCTTTGGCGACAGGTTTCGAAAAAGCTGCCCAAGTTATCGCCAGCGGTGCGGCAAGAGCTAAATTCGATGCATTAATTGCTTATTCCAAAATTTTATAATAATAAATTAAAAATGACTAACACACCTGATATTCTAAAAATTATTTTGGCAAAAAAAGCGGAAGAAGTAGCCAGACGCAAGTCTGGTATTTCTATAGCCAATCTTGAAGAGATAGCCTGTGCCGTGGAGCGTCCACGTGGTTTTTATAATGCTATTCAATATAAGGTGTTGGCAAAAAAACCAGCGATTATTGCTGAAATTAAAAAAGCATCACCCAGCCAAGGCGTGATTAGGGAAAATTTTCAGCCGGTACTTATCGGCCAAGATTACGCTATGAATGGTGCTACTTGTTTGTCAGTGTTAACTGATAAAGAATTTTTCCAGGGATCGGAAGCATATTTGCAAATGGTTAGGGAGCGTTGCCCACTTCCGGTCCTTAGAAAAGATTTTATGATTGATGTTTATCAGGTTTATGAAGCGAGAGCTTTGGGTGCAGATTGTATCTTGCTGATAGTAGCGGCGCTAGAAGATGATTTAATGCGCGAGTTAGCAGATACCGCCAAAAAACTAGGCATGGATGTATTAGTTGAAGTTCATGACGCCGAGGAGTTGCAAAGAGCGCTTAAACTGGATACCAAATTAATAGGTATTAACAATCGTAATTTACGTACTTTTGAAACAGCACTCCAAACAACGTTGGATTTAAAACAGCAAATTCCGGAAGATCGTATTGTTATCACCGAAAGTGGCATTCATACTTCTGATGATGTGAAACTTATGCGGGATAATAATGTTTATGCATTTCTAGTTGGCGAAGTATTTATGCGGTCTGAAAGTCCGGGTAAAAAAATGCGCGAATTGTTTGCTTTGTAAGGTTTAACCAGTGGTTGGAAACCTATATATCATGGCAGATAGCGGGAAAATTTAAGTTCTTGTTAGTTGGGTTTTTTGAAAATATTGTTAGAGAAGGTGTTTTCTTCGATTTCTTCAGATAATAGTAAGTCATTTTCATCAAGAGTATTGGTGTTTTCAGTACTTAGCTTGATCATTAATCGCACTTCGTTTCTTGAATCTGCTGAATTTAATGCATCATCGTAACTAATTTTTCCAGTTACGTACAAATCGTAGAGTGCCTGGTCAAAAGTTTGCATGCCTTGTTCACGTGAATTTTTTATCAATTCTTTTAGCTTATGAATTTCACCTTTACGGATAAAATCTTTAGCTAATGGTGTATTAATGAAGATTTCAACGGCCGGATAACGACCTTTGTCATCAGATCGTTTAATTAATTGTTGAGCAACTATTCCTTTGAGATTTAGGGATAAATCCATTAATAATTGATTATGCATTTCTTCAGGAAAAAAGTGCAAAATGCGATCCAATGCTTGGTTGGCATTGTTTGCGTGGAGTGTAGAGAGGCATAAATGTCCTGTTTCAGCAAAAGTAATCGCGTTTTGCATAGTTTCACGGGTTCTAATTTCACCAATTAGGATCACATCAGGCGCTTGACGCAATGTGTTTTTTAAAGCCACCTCATAAGATGCAGTATCAATGCCTACTTCTCGTTGAGTGATAATACAACCTAAGTGTGGATGTTGATACTCTATTGGATCCTCAATAGTAATGATATGACCATTGCTGTTTTGGTTGCGATGCTTGATTAAGGCAGCTAATGAGGTCGATTTTCCTGTGCCGGTGGCTCCCACAAAAAGAATGAGGCCACGTTTTTCCATGATCATCTCTTTTAAAATTATTGGTAAATGTAATGATTCTGCATCAGGTATTTCGTTTGCAATACGCCGCATAACCATTCCGGCGCAATCTCGCTGAGTAAATACACTAACTCTGAATCTTCCAAAATCGGGTATGCCGATTGCAAACTGGCATTCTTTGGTGCTCTCAAATTCGTCTTTTTGTTTTTGATTCATAATGCTTAAGACAATCTCTAAAGCTTGGTCTGCAGTTAGAGGTATTTTTGAGGTTTCAATGATTAGGTTATCAACTTTAATGGAAGGCGCTCTCCCTGCCGTAATGAATAAATCGGAGGCTTTTTTCTGATCCATCAGTGTAAATAATGCGTTAAAATTCAATGTACTACCTCAAATAAATACATCTTTGTTAACGGCTTTAGTCATGGCTATCTTCGAACTAATCAAACCTTTGTCAACCAGTTCTTTTAAATTTTGATCTAAGGTTTGCATTCCGTCTTTACGTCCGGTTTGTATTGCGGAATACATTTGTGCCACTTTTGCCTCCCGAATTAGGTTTCTGATGGCGGATGTTCCTACCATGATTTCATGTGCAGCTATTCGCCCACCACCGACTTTTTTCAAGAGTGTTTGAGAAATAACACCTTGTAAAGATTCAGATAACATGGATCGAATCATATCTTTTTCAGCAGCAGGGAAGACATCGATAATACGGTCGATAGTTTTTGCTGCTGAGGTTGTATGTAATGTTCCAAATACAAGGTGGCCTGTTTCTGCAGCAGTTAACGCTAAGCGTATGGTTTCCAAATCTCGCATTTCACCTACCATGATGACGTCAGGATCTTCTCGAAGTGCTGAGCGTAATGCTTCGTTAAAGCCATGAGTGTCACGATGGACTTCGCGTTGATTAATCAATGATTTTTGGCTTTCATGAACAAATTCGATGGGGTCTTCAACTGTTAGTATATGTGCATAATCATTACAATTAATATGATTGATCATTGCTGCTAGTGTAGTTGATTTACCTGACCCTGTTGGGCCGGTAACTAAGATAAGTCCGCGAGGTTTTCTGGTTAGTTCTTCAAAAAATGGCGGTGCTGCGAGGTCTTCCAGTGATAACACCTTTGAGGGAATAGTTCTGAAAACACCTGCTGCTCCTCGTTCCTGATTAAATGCATTGACACGAAATCGTGCAATACCAGGCAACGCAAAGGAAAAGTCGGTTTCCAAAAATTCTTCATAATCTCGACGCTGTTTGTCATTCATTATGTCATAAATTAAAGCATGCACTGTTTTATGATCAAGAACAGGTAAATTAATTCGCTTAATATCACCATCAACTCGTATCATTGGTGGTAGACCGGCAGATAAATGTAAATCCGAGGCTTTATTTTTTACTGAGAAAGTGAGTAACTCTGTAATATCCATTAGATTCTCTGGTAAAGTAACTAATAAAAACAACTTACTTATTGATACCATAGTGCAACTCTGCGGTTTTTTGAAGAGTCTGTGAAAAATAATAAGAATAAATGCCACTTTGATAATTTCTCGAAATCCATGATAAAGACTAAATTAAAGTCTTTGCTTGCTCAGATAAGGCAGGCTGAAATAGCTTATAACCGTAAAGAAGGCTCGGTATTATTATTGGCAGTAAGCAAAACCAAAACAGCTATAGAGATCGCTCAAGCCTATAGTGCGGGACAGCGACATTTCGGTGAAAATTATTGTCAAGAGGCCTTAAAAAAACAGCGCGAATTAGGCGCATATGATATTACTTGGCACTTTATTGGCCCCATTCAATCAAATAAAACCAAATTAATTGCAGAGCATTTTGCTTGGGTGCACAGTGTAGACAGTTTGAGAATTGCTAAACGTCTTAGTGATCAACGCCCAGAGTCATTGCCAGCATTAAATATTTGCATACAAGTTAATATCAGTGGTGAGCAAAGTAAGTCGGGTATTGCTCTTGGTGAATTACAAGAACTTTGTGAAGCCGTAGCGGCATTGCCTAATATAAAACTGCGCGGGGTCATGGCGGTTCCTTTAACTGAAGACGACTTTGAATGCCAACGAAAACCTTTTAGAAGTCTTTATCAAGCTGTTATAAAGTTGACCAATTATGATTTAGATACCTATTCATTTGGCATGAGTGGGGATTTAAACGCTGCGATTGCTGAGGGTTCTACTGTGGTAAGAATTGGTACCTCATTATTTGGTAATCGAGGATAGTAGATTATGCGTTTTCTTTGTGTGCTCGGTCTTGTGGTTGTTTCAATTGTTGAGATTGGCCCTATTCCGATTACCCCGATACTTTTAATTTGGATTGTTGTGTTTAGGCCTATATGGTTTTACCAATTTGTAAATAAGATATATGGAAAAGAAGATAGGTAAAGGTATTAATAGGTATGGAGTGGTGTTTAGTTCGGTTTTAGTTTAGGCGATCCATATTGGTGCGTTTTTTTTGTTGTTATAGTCAGTTTAATTAGGAGTTTTGGAAGTGAACATAGTATTTGCGATGATTGGTCTACAAATTGCTTAAAAAATATAAACTTTTAATCTTAAAATGATTGGTTAAAAATTATGTATAAAAGGATATTGGACAATCTTAATACTGCAATTTTATTATTCGATAGTGAGTTAAGACTTACTTTTATAAATCCGACAGGAGAGATCTTGTTGGCTGATAGTTCATATCACTTGGTAGGGCAAAGTGCAGACGAATTATTTAAGTATTCTGATCCCGCTATGCTTAATAATATAAAGCAATCTTTAACTATGGCAGAGCCTCTGATTGATAGGGCGCTAACATTAAGTCGCACAAGTCATAATGTGACTATCAACTTCAGTGCGACCCCTTTGGTAGTTAACGAGCGGGTTAGTGAAATATTGGTTGAGCTTCAGCAGGTTGATAATCACTTGCGAATATCGAAAGAAGAGCAATTATTAACGCAACAAAATACAGCTCGTTTATTAGTTAGAGGATTGGCACATGAAATAAAAAACCCCTTGGGTGGATTGCGAGGTGCAGCCCAACTATTAGATATGGAGTTACATGATCCGGAGCTTAAAGAATATACGCAGATCATTATTGATGAATCAGATCGCCTACAAGTCTTAATGGATAGAATGTTAGGACCTAATAAATTACCCAATAAAAATGCGCTCAATATTCATGAGGTTTTAGAAAGAGTAAGGCAATTGGTTCAAGTTGAGTCTACAGGCGGACTTGTTATTGAAAATGATTATGATCCTAGTATTCCTGAAATTTATGCAGATAAAGATCAACTTATTCAAGCTATTTTAAATATTGCAAGGAACGCTTTACAGGCAATGGAAGGGAAAGGTCGTATTATTTTTAAGACACGGATATATCGGCACATTAATGTGGGGCATAAGCATTACAAATTAGCTGTTAAATGCGACATTATTGATAATGGGCCAGGTATAGATGCCAATATGATGAGTCAAGTATTTTATCCTATGATAACAGGGAGAGCTGATGGTACTGGGTTGGGTTTATCAATTGCTCAGGCCTTGATAACTCAAAATAATGGATTAATTGAGTGTAATAGTGAGCCTGGAAAAACGGTTTTTTCAGTGTTATTGCCTATGGGGGTAGACAATGACTAGGTCTGATAGGGTTTGGATAGTTGATGATGATAAGTCGATACGCTGGGTTGTTGAAAAAGCGTTGCAAAAAGCTGGAATAATTACTCGTAGTTTTGTTGCTGGAAAGGATTTATTAACGGCTTTGGAAAACGATTTACCTGATGCACTTATAACTGATATTCGAATGCCTGGTATGGATGGCTTGGAGTTATTAGAGAAAGTTCAGGGGAGTAATCCAAATTTGCCGGTTATTGTGATGACTGCTCATTCTGACTTGGAAAGTGCGGTGTCAGCATTTCATGGCGGTGCTTTTGAATATTTACCTAAACCTTTTGATATTAAAGAGGTAGTAAGCCTTGCGCAACGCGCTTGTATTCACGGGCGACAGCATCAGGATGATTCGTCATTTGTTGTGTCAGCAACTAGTGAGCCAACGCCAGAAATCATAGGTGAAGCTCCTGCAATGCAAGAGGTTTTCAGAGCAATAGGTCGACTCGCTCGATCTCATATTACTGTTCTTATTAATGGCGAGTCTGGAACGGGTAAGGAGTTGGTTGCTAAGGCCTTACATCGACATAGTCCTAGAAAAAACAATCCTTTTATAGCCCTGAACATGGCGGCTATTCCTAAAGACTTGATGGAATCGGAGTTATTTGGGCATGAGAAAGGTGCGTTTACTGGCGCTCAATTAAGGCGAGCTGGTCGTTTTGAGCAAGCCAATGGTGGGACGTTGTTTCTTGATGAGATAGGCGATATGCCTGCAGAACTGCAAACACGCTTATTGAGAGTATTGGCGGACGGTGAGTTTTATCCAGTCGGGGCGCATCTTGCTATTAAAGTTGATGTACGTATTATTGCAGCTACACACCAAAATCTCGAAATATTAGTTGAACAAGGTCGCTTTCGAGAGGACTTGTTTCATCGTTTAAATGTTATCCGTATCCAGATTCCTGCTCTACACGAACGTAAAGAAGATATTCCTTTGTTATTACGTCATTTTTTGCAGCAGGCGGCTACTGAATTAGGTGTTGAAAATAAAATTTTAAGCGCGGAAGCTGAGATACATTTGAGTCAGTTAGATTGGCCAGGAAATGTAAGACAATTAGAAAACGCCTGTCGATGGTTAACGGTAATGGCGTCAAGTCGAGAAGTTCAGTTACATGACTTACCTCCTGAGTTGCTAAATACTGTGGCGACAAAACAGGTTGGAGGAACAGGCGATTGGCAATCTTTGCTTAGAAATTTTATAGATCATCAATTGCAGACAAAAGAAGAGTTAATTGCAAAACAAGTTATCCCAGATGTTGAAGCTATTTTAATTAAAGCCGCCTTGGGTTTTACTCACGGTAGGCGCCATGAAGCAGCGATTTTATTGGGTTACGGTCGAAATACGCTTACTCGTAAAATAAAAGAGTTGGGTATTGAAGAGTAGTTTTGGATGTAAATTGTTTAGCAATCCATATTTTATGGGTTGTCTTAAGGGAGAATAAAATATTAAATTTTAGTCACCTCACCTATCAACTCAAAAAATTCCTCTGTGGACATTAATTAATGACTCAGTAATGTTAAGTGAGAGTTTCATATATGGCTCTAACTGCCCTCACCCCACCAATTTATATGCATGCACCATAATGAATCGCAAAATAAGTACCATGTCCATTATGGTGCATATATTCAGAGTATTTAATTGAATAAACCAGCCATTCTTAATCCACGTTAAAAAATTTTTATATTTACTCAGCCATAGATCGTTGGGTGTGATTGATATCGTAGTTTAATAAATGCACATTTTTTCTTTATAAAAAGTCGATTAGATTAAACAAAAAGAACAATTGGCACGGTCCATGCTTAAAGTATTATTGAGTCGTTATTTTAAAATGGGAGAAAATCAAATGAAATTGATAACAGCAATTGTTAAACCTTTTAAGTTGGATGATGTCCGCGAGGCACTTTCAGAGATAGGTGTATCGGGTGTTACTGTAACTGAAGTAAAAGGTTTTGGTCGTCAAAAGGGTCACACTGAGCTCTATCGTGGAGCCGAATATGTTGTGGATTTTTTACCGAAAGCTAAAGTTGAAGTAGCTGTCGCAGATCAGTTAGTTGGTCAGGCGATTGAAGTTATTACTAAAGCAGCTAACACTGGAAAAATTGGTGATGGTAAGATTTTTGTAGCCAATTTAGAGCAGGTTGTCCGAATTCGTACCGGTGAAACCGGCGATGAAGCACTTTAATAGTTATAAGGGGGAATGATGAAACATTTATTAAACAGCTTTATTCTGTTTGCTTTGTTGGGTTTTGCAGGGTTTGTATTTGCTGAGCCTGCAGTGGTAGTGACGCCATCGATTAATAAAGGTGATACTGCTTGGATGATTGTAGCAACAGTACTTGTCATTTTAATGGTAATACCAGGATTGGCATTATTTTACGGTGGCATGGTTCGCGCAAAGAATATGCTGTCAATATTAATGCAAGTATTTGTAATTTTTTCAATGATGGCAATATTGTGGGCTATTTATGGATATAGTGTTGCATTTACAGAGGGTAATCCTTTTATTGGCGGGCTTAGTAAGCTTTTCCTTATTGGAATAACACCTGATTCAATGGCGGCCACTTTTAGTAAAGGCGCTTATATTCCGGAGTATATTTATGTGGCATTCCAGCTTACGTTTGCTGCTATAACCCCCGCATTGATCATAGGGGCATTTGCTGAACGGGTAAAATTCTCAGCTATATTAATTTTCATGTTTATTTGGTTTACGTTTGCTTATCTGCCAATGGCTCACATGGTTTGGTATTGGGCAGGCCCTGATGCATATACTGATGCAGCGGCTGGAACTACAGCAGGTGCGACTGCAGGCTTTTTATTTCAAAAAGGTGCTTTGGATTTTGCAGGAGGTACTGTTGTTCATATTAATGCTGGTATAGCAGGATTAATAGGCTGTTTGATAGTTGGGAAACGTATTGGTTATAAAAAAGAATCGCTTGCACCACACAGTGTCACTATGACCATGATTGGAGCTTCCTTGTTATGGGTAGGTTGGTTCGGATTTAATGTGGGCTCAAACCTTGAGGCAAATGGTCTTTCAGGCTTGGTGTTTATTAATACTTTACTTGCTAGTGCGGCTGCTACATTGGCCTGGAGTGGAGCAGAATGGATTATTCGAGGTAAGCCTAGTATGTTAGGTGGTGCATCAGGTGCTATCGCCGGATTGGTTGCTATTACACCTGCTTGTGGATGGGCGGGTCCAATGGGGTCTATTGTATTGGGATTGGTAGCTGGTATTGCTTGTTTTGTTGCCGTTACCAGTTTGAAAAGCCTGTTGGGTTATGATGATTCATTGGATGCATTTGGTGTGCATGGCGTTGGTGGAATTATTGGTGCTTTGGGAACGGCTGTAGTTGCAAGTCCTGCTTTGGGTGGTACAGGTGTTTGGGATTATGTCGCTAACGGTGTAGCTGAATACAGCATGTCTACTCAATTAATCAGTCAAGCTTGGGGAGTTGGTGTGTGTTTAGTTTGGTCTGGGGTAGTTTCTTTCATAGCATTCAAGTTAATTGATATGGTAATTGGTTTGCGCGTTAGTGAAGAGGCTGAGCGTGAAGGGCTTGATATTTCAGAGCATGGCGAGACGGCATACCACATGTAGTTTCAAAACTTAGTGGTAAGCATAACGGGAGCTTTAAGCTCCCGTTTTTGTTTCTACGATATAGTTAAGCTCCATTTTCATTATCATATTAAGCTTTGTTAGCGTTAATGAAAAATAGAATATTTTTTAGCCTTGTAGTTTGGTTTTTAACATTTTATTTACTTCCGCGGGGTTAGCTTTACCCTGCATTTCTTTCATCACTTGTCCAACAAAAAAAGCGAATACCTTATCTTTTCCACTACGGTATTGTTCAACTTGGCCTACATTTTCGGCAATGATTTTATCGATAATGGTTTCAATTGCACCTGTGTCGGTAATTTGTTTTAACCCTTTTTCAGCAATAATGTCATCTGCTACTGAGGAAGATTGCCAAAGTGCTTCAAACACTTGTTTAGCGATTTTTCCGGAAATAGTATTGTCACTGATGCGAGCCAATAGTCCCGCCAATCGTATGTCGCTGACGGGCGAATCGGTAATTTCCAAACCTGCTTTATTGAGTGCGGCAGAAAGATCGCCAGTTATCCAGTTTGCGCAAAGTTTTGCTTCGCAACCGGATAGCTTAACTACGGTTTCGAAATAATCAGCCAATTGGCGTGAGCTAGAAAGAATTGTTGCAGTTTCATCATCCAAGTTATAAGCTGTTTTAAAGCGTTGTTTTTTAGTATCGGGCAATTCTGGTAATGTGGCTTTTATTTGTGCTTTAAAGTTTTCATCAATGCTAACGGGCAATAAATCTGGGTCAGGAAAATAGCGATAATCATTAGCTTCTTCTTTGCTACGCATGGAGCGTGTTTCATCTTTTACCGAATCATATAAGCGAGTTTCTTGAATAACTTTACTGTCATTTTCTAGTAGTTCAATTTGTCGCTCAATTTCATAATTAATGGCTTTTTCTACAAACTTGAATGAGTTGATGTTTTTAATTTCCGCACGCGTACCAAATTCTGTTTGACCTTTGGGACGTATCGAAACATTTGCATCACAGCGAAAAGAACCTTCTTGCATATTGCCGTCACAAACGCCAAGATAGCGAACCAATTCATGAAGCTTTCGCATATAGGCAACAGCTTCTTTGGCAGAGCGCATATCAGGTTCAGAGACGATTTCCAGCAGTGGGGTGCCGGCACGGTTCAAGTCAATACCTGTCAAGCCGTGGAAATTTTCATGTACTGATTTGCCTGCATCTTCTTCCAGATGCGCGCGCGTAATCCCAATCCGTTTAGTAATCCCATCAACGTCGATATCTAAATGGCCAGCTCCGACAATGGGAAGTTCCATTTGACTAATTTGATAACCCTTGGGCAAGTCGGGATAAAAATAATTTTTTCTGGCGAATACAGAATAGGGTGCAATGCGGGCTTCGATTGCCATTCCAAATGTCACTGCCATGTGTACGGCTTTTTCATTTAAAACGGGTAAAACTCCGGGCATTCCTAAATCGATTGCGCAAGCTTGTGTATTAGGCTCTGCGCCATAGGCAGTAGGAGCCCCTGAAAAAATTTTTGATTGGGTGGCCAGTTGAGCGTGAATTTCCAGGCCGATAACAGTTTCCCATTCCATAATTATATCCTTACTCAAAACCTTTAGGTGTGTGTTGGTGCCAATCGGTGACATGTTGATACTGATGTGCAATATTTAACAAACGGTCTTCAGCAAAATAATTACCAATAATTTGTATGCCGACTGGCATGCCATCAACAAAGCCAGCGGGAATTGACATGGCTGGCAGGCCTGCCAAATTAATGGCAATGGTATAAATGTCTGATAAATACATTTCGATGGGATCGTCCATTTTATCGCCGATACCGAAAGCGGTAGTTGGTGTTACGGGACCCATAATGACATCGACTTTTGTAAAAGAATTTTTGAAGTCTTGACTGATCAAGCGCCTTATTTTCTGAGCTTTAAGGTAATAAGCATCGTAATAACCAGCAGATAAGGCATAAGTACCCATAAGTATGCGGCGTTTAACTTCCTTACCAAAACCTTCTCCCCGAGACCTAGTGTATAAGTCGGTTAAGTCGATTGGATTGTTACAGCGATAGCCATAACGCACACCATCGAAGCGTGATAGGTTTGCAGAGCATTCGGCAGGAGCAATTACATAATAAGCTGGAATAGCCAATTTAAGGGTAGGCATGGAAATCTCAATAATCTCAGCACCTAATTTACGATATTCATTAATAGCTGTTTCGAGTATTACTGCAACATCATTATTTAATCCTTCGCCAAAAAATTCTTTGGGTAAACCTATTTTTAAGCCATCAAGTGAGTTATTCAATCCTGAACAATAATTAGGTACAGGGATATTAACGCTGGTTGAATCTTTTTCATCAAATCCAGCCATGGCTTGCAATAATATAGCTGTATCTTCAGCATTACGTGCCATGGGGCCACCTTGGTCCAAGCTAGAGGCATAGGCAATCATGCCATAGCGGGATACGCGACCATAGGTTGGTTTTAAGCCGGTAATGCCACATAAAGCAGCTGGTTGTCTTATAGAACCGCCGGTATCTGTACCGGTTGCACAGACTGCTAAGCCTGCTGAAACAGCGACGGCTGAGCCACCTGAAGAACCGCCTGGAACCATGTTAATATTCCAAGGGTTTTTAACGGCACCGAAATGGCTGGTTTCATTTGATGACCCCATTGCAAATTCGTCCATATTCAGTTTGCCTAGCATTACCGCGCCTGCTTGATTAAGCTTTTCCACAACAGTTGCATTGTAAGGGGCAATAAAATTATCGAGCATTTTAGAGCCACAACTGGTTTTAATATTTAACGTGCAAAAAATGTCTTTTTGGGCAATGGGGATACCGGTTAGCAAGTCGGCCTTGTCGTTAGACAGTCGAAGGTCGGCATCTTTTGCATTTTGCAATGCAAGTTCTTCAGTGACAGTAATATATGCGTTAAGGTGATTATGCTGTTTTATGCGTTTCAAAAACGCCTGAGTCAATTCTATGCTAGAAAATTCACCTGTACGTAAGCCTTGGGCTAATTCTGTAAGTGTTTTAGTGTGCATTGTAGTGTATACCTCTTTTACTCGATCACTTTCGGTACTAGATAAAATCCGGCTTCAACTTGCGGTGCAATGGTCATAAATTCTTCACGATTGTTGTGTTCTGTAATTAAATCAGTTCTTAATCGTTGCATTTGATCCATTGGATGAGCCATGGGCTCAACATTATCAGTATTTAATTCACTCATTTGAGTCATTAAATCTAGCATACTAGATAGGTCTTTCGTATAAGATTCAATATCTTGCTGATTAATTCCTAGGCGCGCTAAATGTGCAATTTTGATGACATCATTTGCCGATAAGGGCATTTTATTCTCCGTTTTAGTGATCAGGTAAAGGTAAAAAATGCTCTATTTATTAGTTGCATCGTAAGCGTTTTGATTTTGGATCGAGTATTTGTATGCCTGATGTATATATTACTACAGAAATTATACTTATATCTTGCTCAAATACCCGTTTGATTGATAAAGTATTACTCTTTTTTTAGCTTTAAAGAAGGAAGCAGGTAAAAATGTTTAAAAGAATTCGAGGTCTTTTTTCCAATGACCTTTCGATCGATCTTGGAACTGCCAATACATTGATATACATTCCCGGGCAAGGCGTAGTGCTTAATGAGCCTTCTGTTGTTGCTATTAAAGAAGATAAGGTTCGCGGATCTAAATCTATCGCCGCTATTGGCGCAGATGCCAAGAAAATGTTAGGACGGACACCTGGTAATATTACCGCAATTCGACCGCTCAAGGATGGTGTTATTGCTGATTTTGCAGTCACTGAGCGAATGTTACGATTTTTTATTGAAAAGGTTCATAAGAAAAATCGATGGCTACGCCCAAGTCCACGTATTTTAATTTGCGTGCCATGTGGTTCAACTCAAGTTGAGCGTCGTGCTATTCGGGAGTCTGCTGCAATGGCAGGAGCTCGTGAGGTTTATTTAATCGAAGAACCTATTTCTGCAGCTATAGGTGCTGGTTTGCCAGTAGATGAGTCGTTAGGGTCAATGGTGCTTGATATAGGTGCAGGAACCTCAGAAGTTGCGGTTATATCAATAAATGGAATCGTTTATTCAAATTCTGTTCGTATTGGTGGAGATCGTTTTGATGAGGCCATAATTAATTATGTTCGCAGAAATTATGGGACTCTAATTGGTGAAGCAACTGCGGAAAGAATAAAGATGGAAATCGGCACGGCTTATCCAGGTAATGAAGTTAAAGAGATTGAAGTTAAAGGCCGTAATTTGGCTGAAGGTATTCCCCGAGCTTTTTCGTTAAACAGTAATGAGATATTGGAAGCATTACAAGAGCCTTTAACTGGTATCGTTGGTGCAGTAAAACTAGCACTGGAACAGACGCCGCCTGATTTGGGTTCTGATGTGGCTGAGAGAGGTATTTTTTTAACGGGTGGGGGCGCTTTATTGAAAGATATAGATCGTCTGTTGGCCGAAGAGACCGGTTTGCCTGTTCACATCGCAGAAGATCCATTAACCTGTGTTGCTAGGGGTGGTGGTATGGTTTTAGAAATGTTAGATAAGAAAGGTCTGTCAACTTTCTCATTGGAGTGATGCGGTTTAGAAATTTTTTATTTTGGCTGCGTCTAGAGATAAATTTCTAGTTTTGCACTGTCTTTTTTTATACGAGGCAACCCCATAAAACTTTTATTTGCCACCGGCCCATCAATCAATACCCGTTTACTGGTTGCAGTGATTGTTTCTGTTGCATTACTTTTTTCGGAGCATAAAAGTTCAAAGATAGATGGGCTTCGTAGTACCTTATCCTTTTTTGTTGATCCGTTAAAATATCTGGTTGATTTGCCAAATGTTCTTGTTGAAAGAGCTAGCAACCTAATCAATTCGTATCAAGTTTTAAGAAAGGAAAATGAGTCATTACGAGAAGCTTATCTTATAAATCAAACTAAGATGCTTAAGTTTTCGGCTTTGGAAAACGAAAATATTCGTTTACGAGCTTTACTCGAAAACTCTTTTAAGTTGGGAGAGCAAGTGTTGGTGGCTGAATTATTATCAGTCAACATTGTTCCTTATGAGCATATTGTTGTAGTCAATAAAGGTACTCGTTTTGGTGTTCATCCACAGCAGCCCGTACTAGATTCAAATGGAGTTGTGGGACAAGTATTTCGTGCACTCCCGTTTACCTCTGAAATCATGTTAATTACCGATCCTAATCATGCTATACCTGTTCAAGTTAACCGGAATGGTTTATTAACAATTGCCGTAGGTAGCGGTCAACTCAATCGACTTTTGTTACCTTACTTACCTAGTAATGCAGATATTCGTCCTGGAGATTTGTTGATTACGTCAGGTTTAGGGGGAACATTTCCGCAAGGTTATCCTGTTGCAGTTGTTGATGAATTTACCTCAGAACCATCCAAGGCTTTCTCTAACATTACCGCTACCCCAAAGGCATTATTAGATAGGAGCAGAGAATTAATGATTGTCTGGAGTAAGTCAATTCCTGTTCCACTTATTTCAAAACCAATAATAAATGAAGTGGAGATCAAGACGCGTGCAGTTCAATAATTATGCTGGCTTCTTTCGTATTATCATAAGCTTGATTTTGGCTATGTGTTTAAGAATTGCTCCTTGGCCTGGGGATATGGCCGCTTTTAATCCTGATTGGGTGCTGCTTTTTCTTATTTACTGGGCATTAGCACAGCCTGAGCATGTGGGTATATTTCATGCCTGGGTATTCGGTATACTCGTTGATGTGTTAACGGGTCGATTATTGGGGCAATATGCATTAGCTTATTCAATTATTGTTTATATATGCCTCAAGTTGCACAAGCGTTTGCGACAGTTTCCATTTTTTCAACAGGGTTTATTTGTCTTTTTCTGTTTATTATTATCGCAATTGTTGCTTTTTTTCGTAAAAAACCTTCAAAGTCCGGCTCAGCTTCACGCTTCTTTCTGGTTGCCAGTCATTACGGGAACATTTTGTTGGCCAATTGTTTATGGTGTTCTGCGTTTTGTTCGTTTGTCACGTCGTTCTAATTAGGGCGCACTTCAACGTATGCCTGATATTTATTTTATTAAAGATCATTCAGTAGAGATTCGCCTTTTTTTAGGGCGTATCGTAGCTGCGATAATTGTTATCTTCATATTAACGACGGGTTTGATAATTCGTTTGATTTACTTGCAAATTGTTGGTAACGAACATTATTCATCGCTTGCAAAAGATAATAGTATCAAAATCGTACCTTTGGTTCCTGCCCGCGGTATGATCTATGACCGGCATGGAAAAGTGTTGGCTGAAAATACTCCGTCTTACAGTTTGGAAATCATCCCCGAACAAGTTAAGAATATAGATGATACTTTACTTCGATTACAAAAATTGCTTGATATATCTAATGAGGAAGTTGAGCAATTTCAAAAATTGCGTAAACGTCAAAAACGTTTCGCAAGTACACCATTGTTGTTAGGTATGAGTGATGAGGAATTGGCAAAATTTGCTGTAGTCAGACCCTATTTCTCTGGTGTTGATATACACAGGCAATTAGTTCGTCATTATCCGTATAGCGATTTGGCTGCGCATGTTATTGGTTATGTGGGGCGTATTAATGAGACGGAATTAAAACAGTTGCCTATAGCAGAATACAGAGGCTCCTCTCATATCGGTAAGTTGGGATTAGAGTTTTCATATGAGAATGAATTGCACGGTAAAACCGGTTATGCGGAAATAGAAACTAATGTGCAGGCTCGACTTCTTAATACATTATATGAACTTAATCCAGAGCCTGGCGCTAATCTTTATTTGAGCTTAGATATTGATTTACAAAAAACCGCTTATGATGCCATGGCAGGGTTCAATGGTGCAGTAGTTGCTATTGATATAAAAACCGGTGGTGTTTTGGTATTCGTTAGTCGTCCAGGATTTGACCCAAATCCTTTTGTAATAGGGATAGCAAATGAAGCTTATCAAGCATTGCAGTCATCTGTAAATCAACCCCTTTATAATCGTGCTTTGCGTGGATTATATCCGCCAGGATCAACAATTAAGCCATTTGTTGCTCTTGCTGGTCTTGAGTATGAAGCAATTAGTGCAGAGCAAAAATTATATTGTCCTGGTTACTATCAATTACCTGGAGTGATTCATAAATATAGGGATTGGAAAAAAGGTGGGCATGGGGCGGTTGATTTAAATCAGGCTCTTACTGAGTCCTGTGATGTTTATTTTTACCGTTTAGCGGCTACGCTAGGTATAGATAATATGTACAATTTTTTAAAGAAATTTGGTTTTGGTGAAAAGTCTGGAATTGATTTGATTGGTGAGAAATTGGGATTATTACCGTCTCGGGAATGGAAGCGTGAGCAAAAAAATCAAGCATGGTATCCAGGTGAAACCCTAATAGCTGGGATAGGTCAGGGCTATCTTCAGGTTACACCATTACAATTAGCTAAGGCTACTGCGACGTTAGCAAATCAAGGAAAGGTTGTCACACCCTTTTTGGTAGATAAAACTGTTAGATTAAGAGGCGAACGAGCAGTATTTAATGTTGGTAATGATAATATTCCTCTTAATCCAATTAATGTTAATACGGTTATTGACGGTATGATAAATGTAGTTCATGGTGCTCATGGAACAGCAAAAGGCATTAATAAAAATATCAGTTATCAAATTGCGGGTAAAACGGGAACAGCTCAGGTTATGGGGATAAAGCAAGGTGCAAAATATAACGAAAATAATATAGACTTTAAGTTTCGTGATCATGCATTATTCATCTCCTTTGCGCCAGCAAATGATCCTAAAATTGCCGTTGCAGTGGTTGTGGAAAATGGTGGTCATGGTGGTTCAGTTGCAGCACCAATTGCGGGGCAGGTAATTAAGCAATTTTTGCGAGATAACAATGAAAATTGAATTGCGCCATGAACAATTTGAAACGCCCTCGGTGCTTGGTAGTTTTCTTAGGAAACTTCATATAGATATTCCTCTCTTCATAGGATTAATCCTTATTTCGATAATTAGCTTATTGATTCTTTATAGTGCAGGTAGTCAGGATATGGACGTAATTATGCGACAAATAAGTCGTATTAGTTTGGCGTTTGTTCTTATGACGGTACTAGCGCATATAGATCCTTACCAATTTAAGCGCTTTGCTACTTTATTATTTGGCCTTGGTGTTTTCTTGCTGATTGCTGTGTTGATTATGGGTCAAATAGGGAAAGGTGCGCAACGATGGTTAGAATTGGGTTTTTTTAGATTTCAGCCTTCTGAAATGATCAAAATTACTACCCCTATGATGCTTGCGTGGTATCTGGCAGAGTATCCGTTACCACCGAAATCAAAACAGTTGTTTATTGCAATAATTCTTATTGCAATTCCAACTCTTTTAATTGCTAAGCAACCCGATTTGGGTACGGCTTTATTAGTGGCAAGTTCAGGCGCCGGTGTTTTATTTTTTGCAGGACTATCTTGGCGATTTATAGCTGTAGTTATTGTTACATTATCATCATTAACGCCTATTATTTGGCATTTTATGCATGGTTATCAACGTGATCGGGTGCTCACTTTTTTAAATCCTGAAGCTGATCCATTGGGCAGGGGATACCATATTATTCAATCGAAAATAGCTATTGGCTCCGGTGGTATTTATGGCAAAGGTTGGTTAGGTAGCACGCAATCAGAATTGGAATTTTTACCAGAGAGTTCCACTGACTTTATATTTGCAGTTTTTGCAGAAGAGTTTGGCTTGGCTGGTTGTCTTGGGCTTTTAACGCTGTATTTATTGATTATTGCGCGATGTTTATATATCGCATCACAGGCTCAGGATACTTTTAACCGATTATTGGCTAGTAGTTTGGCGTTTACCTTTTTTGTTTATGTTTTTGTTAATATCGGTATGGTGATTGGCGTTCTTCCAGTGGTAGGTGTGCCATTGCCTTTAATAAGCTATGGAGGCACTTCTATCGTTACATTGCTAGCTGGATTTGGTATTTTGATGTCAATTCATACACATAGAAATTCTCAATGACATTCATGATGTCTCTGTACAAAGATTATAAATCAGTTTTATATATTGTTTTTATGAGTTTGTGTTTTTCAATCAATTCTTGTGCCGTTAATATTAAGGATACTGACTTATTTGATGTTTTTGTCAACAGAATGGTAACAACTTATCAATTTGATAAGACTCAACTTAATGATTTGTTTAAGTCTGTTGAAATAAAAGAAGACATCATAAAAAAAATATCTTCTCCTGCAGAAGCAATGCCTTGGTATAAGTACCGAAAAATATTTATGACAGATGCCCGTATTAATGGCGGAATTCAGTTTTGGCAAGAAAATCAATCAACATTGACTGCCGTAGAGAAGAGCACAGGCGTGCCTGCTGAAATAATTATTGCCATTATTGGTGTTGAAACTTCTTATGGACAAAAAACTGGGAGTTATCGTGTTATTGATGCGTTAGCTACATTATCTTTTGCTTATCCGTCTCGGAGTAAATTTTTTCTAAGTGAACTGGAAAATTTCTTGTTGTTATGTAGAGAGGAGCATCTCAATCCTTTAATGCCTGTAGGATCCTACGCAGGTGCGATGGGGATGCCACAATTCATGCCTAGTAGTTATAGAAGTTACGCTGTTGATTTTGATGGGGATGGTAAAAGGGATATTTGGCATAATGATGGTGATGTTATTGCTAGTGTTGCAAATTATTTTAGTAAACATCAATGGCAACCAGGACAGGCTATTGCCGTTCCTGTTAGTGCGGAGGGAGAAAATTATAAGACCCTATTGAATAATGAACTTAAGCCGGACTTAAGAGTTGATCAGTTAGAATTACATAACTTAAAAATTTCGAGGCCATTACCTTTTAAAACTAAAGTAAAACTACTCGCTTTTGAACAGGAAGCATTTGGACAACAACCAGAAGAAGAGCTCTGGCTAGGGTTGGATAACTTTTATGTTATTACCCGTTATAACCACAGTCCTTTGTATGCCATGGCTGCTTATCAGTTGAGTGAAGCTATTTTAAATAAGAAAGGCACATTTCCATGAATAGAATTATTTTAACATTCGCAGTTATCTTACTATCAGGCTGTTCATCAACACCCATCAAAACGACCGACGCAGCTTTTCAGTCTTCAGACAACACACAAGTATTTAATTCCACAACCACTTATCAAGCCAGACAGAATTCAGTATTGCAATTGAATAATACTGATGAAGCTACTCAGCAAGAAAGTCTTTTCCCTCGTATTGCTCATTATATAAAACAAGGGGTTGCATCATGGTATGGACCTAGATTTCATGGTAAAAAAACTGCAACCGGTGAAATATTTGATATGTATGCTATGACTGCTGCGCATAAAACCTTACCAATTCCATCTTATGCTCAAGTAACCAATCTTGAAAACAATCGTAGTATTGTTGTTAGAATAAATGACAGAGGTCCTTTTATTGGTGGTAGAGAGCTGGATTTATCTTATGCAGCAGCAAAAAATTTAGACATGAAGCAGAATGGAACAGGAGCGATAGAAATTAAGGCGATTTCTGCTGCACAGGCTTTACCTCATATGCAACGAATTGCAGCCAGACAAGAACAGCAGGTATATCTTCAGGTGGGTAGTTTTGGCAGCGCAAAGAAGGCGCTGAAATTAAAAAATAAAATTTCTGCTTATAATTTACCCGAGCCTGATATCCGTTCTTCTACGTATAAAAAATCAACGTTATATAAAGTGCAAATGGGGCCGATAAGGTCTACGGCATCGGCAAATCAATTGAGCCAGCAGTTGGCAGAAATAGGTATATTCGACACACAATTTGTTACTGAATCGAAACAATCTGAAAGCTCGCGTGTTACAATGTAAAAAAATATTGTTTTATCGTTGACTTTAAAGAGCTATGAACCCGTTTAAAAAATGCATTCTATTTTTATTTTTTAGTTTATTGTTTATTACCTTTCAGACGAATGCCGAAAGTCCGGAAGTCTCAACCCCCTCGGCTCCCGCTATAGATGCAACTGCTTATATTCTCCAAGATTATCATACAGGAAAAGTATTAGCAGAAAATAACGCAGATACTAAGCTTGCTCCAGCTAGTCTTACCAAAATAATGACGGTTTATGTGGTTTTTACTGAGTTAAGTAATGGTCACTTACATTTAAATGACATGGTAAACATTAGCGAAAAAGCTTGGAAAACGTCAGGTTCGCGTATGTTTGTAGAGCTAGGTAACCAAGTTAAGGTTGAAGATTTGCTTAAGGGTGTAATTATTCAATCAGGTAATGATGCTAGTGTGGCTTTAGCTGAACATGTTGGAGGCAATGAAGAAACTTTTGCAGAGATGATGAATCAGCATGCAAAAAGATTGGGAATGGTCAACAGTCACTTTAAGAATAGTGATGGTTTGCCTGTAGAAGATCATTACACTACTGCACGTGATTTAGCTATACTGACAACTGCTTTAATCAAAGAGTTCCCAGATTATTATCGTTGGTTTTCACAAAAAGAATTTACTTTTAATAAAATTACCCAGCAAAATCGTAACAAATTGCTTTCACGTGATGAGTCAGTTGATGGTGTTAAAACTGGATTTACTGATGAAGCGGGTTACTGTTTGGTTGCTTCCGCTTTAAGAGAAGATATGCGCCTTATCTCTGTTGTTATGGGTGCTAAAAGTGCTAATGCCAGAGCTAATGAAAATCAGACCTTGCTAAATTATGGCTTCAGATTTTATGAGTCACATCGGTTATATCAGGGAAAGACTGCTTTAAATGAAGCTAGAGTCTGGAAAGGAGCAAGTAAAACAATCTCTTTAGGGTTATCGGAGGATATTTATGTAACTATTCCTCGTCGTCAATATAAAGATCTTAAAGCCGTGATTAACGTTGATAAAAAAATCACAGCACCTGTTGTTGATGGTGCAAAATTGGGTTCTGTTAAGGTTACACTTAAAGATGAAGTGGTTATTAATAAAGATTTGGTGGCACTAAAAGCAGTCGATCAAGGTAATATTTTTCAACGGCTTTCTGACAGCGTTATGATGATGATGGAGAAGTCAGAAGATGGAAAATAAAACCGTCTATTTAAATGGAGAATACTTGCCGCTTTCTGAGGCAAAGGTATCGGTATTAGATCGTGGTTTTTTATTCGGTGATGGTGTTTATGAGGTGATTCCCTCTTATTGTGGGCATTTATTTCATTTTCAGGATCACCTTCAACGTCTTGAAAATAGTCTGGCAGGTATCCGTTTAAGTAATCCTCATACTCGTGAGCAGTGGCAGGAAATATTGTCACCCTTACTTGACCGTAATGTTGATCAGTATATTTATTTGCAAATTACTCGCGGGGTAGCGTCTAAAAGAGACCATGCATTCCCCAGTGATATACCAGCTACCGTGTTTGCGATGTGTTCTAATATTGTCCCATTTGTAGGATTAAATGAAGGCGTAAAAGCAATTAGCATGGATGATACGCGATGGAAGTTTTGCAATGTAAAAGCTATCACCTTATTGGGTAATATTTTGCATCGTCAAGCAGCGGTAGATCAAGGTTGTGCAGAAGCATTGTTGGTAAAAAATGGTTATTTAATTGAAGGTGCAGCAAGTAATGTATTTGCTGTGATTGATGGCGTTCTTTGTACGCCACCTAAAGGCAATGATATTTTACCCGGGATTACCCGTGATGTGATATTAGAGCTTGCACGAAAAAATGATATTCCTTACAGCGAAGATAAAATTTTGTTTTCCTCATTACAAGTAGCCAGTGAAATTTGGGTAACTAGCTCAACCCGTGAAATTATCCCAGTTGTTGAACTTGATTCTAAAATGGTGGCTGATGGGAAACCGGGTCCTGTATGGCAAGTTATGAATAGTATTTTTCAGGCTTACAAGCAGTCGCTGATTATGAGCGAACAAACTTTTTTTGAGTTTCCATGCGAGTTTCCTGTAAAAGCGATGGGAAAAGCGGGTATAGATCTTGATCTTTTGGTCATAGAAATTGTGCGTCGTCACGTTCCTGATGTAAAAAATGATGCGGTAACTACACGCCCTAGTAAGGATGGTAATTTTGTTGCAATAACTGTAATAATTGAAGCGTCTAGCAAGAAGCAATTGGATGCTATTTATCAGGATTTAACAGATCATCCTAGTATTTTAATGGCCTTATAGAATAATTTTTTTTTGGATTCTATTTGTATTTAAAGTCAGTGTATTTTTTTGCCTTTTATATTTAAATAAATTATCTAAATGTTAAAAATACGTAATTTAGGGTTGCAAGATTACGATATTACTTGGCAAGCTATGCAACGGTTTACCCAGGAACGCAATACAGATACTCATGATGAGTTATGGATAGTTGAACATCCTCCTGTTTATACTTTGGGTTTGAATGGTAAACGTGAACATTTATTAAATGTTGGGGCTATACCCGTTATAAATTCTGATCGTGGTGGTCAAGTGACTTATCATGGGCCGGGGCAAATAGTTCTTTATATTTTACTGGATGTTAAGCGCTTAAATTTTGGTATCCGTCAACTGGTCAATATTCTTGAGCAAGCCATGATTAGTGTTTTAGCTAAGCATCGCATAGCAGCAGTTTCAAGAATTGATGCGCCGGGTGTTTATGTTAATGATAAAAAAATCGGTTTTATCGGTTTAAGAATTAAAAAAAACTGCAGTTATCATGGCATAAGTTTAAATAATAATATGGATTTACGACCTTTCGATCATATTAATACCTGTGGTTACTCAGACCTTAAGGTTACTCAGTTGTCTGATCTCGGTGTCACTATTAGTTCAAAAGAACTGTCAGAACTCCTTGTCCAAGCCATTACGACGGCATTATTAACATGAAAAATCAAGCACCATCCAGATCAACGCCTGAATCGCATGAGCGTAGTGCTAAAAAACTGGCACGAATACCAATTAAAGTTGAATATTCAGAGACAGTTTTGCGTAAGCCAGATTGGATAAGAGTTAAGCTTTCAGCTAGTGACGATATTACAAGGATTAAACAGTTACTACGCGAACATAGATTGCACACCGTTTGTGAAGAAGCAGCGTGTCCAAATCTGTCTGAATGTTTTAATCATGGGACAGCTACTTTCATGATTATGGGTGATTTATGTACTCGTCGTTGTCCTTTTTGTGATGTGGCACATGGAAAACCTTTACCATTGGATAAAAATGAGCCTCAGAACTTGGCTGATGCTATACAGGCAATGGCTTTGAAATATGTTGTTATTACCTCTGTAGATCGTGATGATTTAAAAGACGGTGGAGCAACGCATTTTGCAGAATGTATCAAGAAAATCCGTGAACAAACACCCACTATAAAAATTGAAATTTTGGTTCCTGACTTTCGAGGACGGATTGATAAAGCCATAAGCTTGCTTGCTCAAGAACCTTGTGATGTGTTTAATCATAATCTTGAAACGGTTCCGAGACTCTATAAACAAGTACGTCCCGGTGCAGATTATTTAGGTTCTCTGGAGTTGTTGGCAAAGTATGCTAAAGAGCAACCATTAACACCAACTAAATCTGGACTTATGCTGGGTGTAGGAGAACAGCAGGAAGAAGTGCATCAAGTTATGAGAGATTTACTCGCTCATGGCTGTTCAATGTTAACGTTGGGTCAGTATTTGCAACCCACTAAATCACATTTGCCAGTCAAAAATTATATAACACCCGAACAATTTGATGAGTATGGGGCTTTTGCAAAGCAACTTGGCTTTAAGCAAGTCGCAAGTGGACCTATGGTTAGATCTTCTTATCATGCTGATCTTCAAGCAAAATCTATTATTTAATTTTTATAAATGAGTTTTTTATTATTCTCGTTACGTGGTGTGCCAGAAGATGAAGGTGAAGATGTTCGTGATTTATTGACGGCACATAATATCGATTTTTATGAAACAACGGCTGGTAATTGGGGTCTATCTATGCCGGCATTGTGGCTTAGAAATGAGGTCGATATTGGAAAGGCCAGCGAGATTTTGAGTTCATATCAAGAACAGCGGGCAATCAACTCTCGAGAGAATTATAGGAAACTTAAAGAAACCGGTTTGCAAAAGACCTTCCTAAAAGCTTTTATTGTGCAACCGATACTTTATTGCTCTTACATTTTTGTAATTGGGTTGGTTATTTATGTGTCGATTAAGTTTTTGTATGAGTTTGGTTTGTAAAGCAACGGTTTTTGACTGGTTTTGCAAGATAACCTTAATAAATTCCTTACTAATTATTTATTCTAGTGTTTCGACTACTTGATAGTATTCGCCAATCTGAACGCATTAAATTCAATGAAGAATAAAATTAACGAGTGGCTTAAGCGCTATCTCCCCGCAGAAGTAATCTCGATGATATTTACTCTAGTTTCTGCGGAATTAACTTTCCATTACACTCAAAATAATATTGCCACAGCTCTTATTGCTACATTGATTGGAAATACAGTTTACTTTAGTTGTATTTTATTAAATGATGTTGTTTCAACCAGAAAACAATGCTTAATGAATGGAAAAAAATATACCCGACTCATTTTTTATAAGAATATAAGGGCATTATTCTTGGAATTTGGTTTGGCAGAAGTGATTGATTCCTTATTGATTAGACCTTTTCTTATGTATTATTTGCCGATTTTGCTTAATAGCTTAACTTGGGGAACATTTTTGGCAAAAATAACAGCAGATGTAACATTTTATTTACCAACAATTTTTTTATATGAAGTTAGTAAAAAAATACGACTGAGAGATTTTCATTAGAAAAAAATCAATTTTATCATCATAATTACTTCTAATAATCAGATATTTTATCAATATCTCTGATGCAAAATATAGAGTTATAAGGGCTTTGATTATCGACACAGTCCTATGGTTTAGGGTTAAAATATCAAATAAATATCATCAGCTATACAAATGTTAGATGAATGAACTAATTACAATAAAGGGCAACTGAATGATTGAGATAACTGAAGTACCGAGTCCTTTTTGCGGTATTGGCACGGATGATTTGACTATCAGGGTTGATGGTTTATTAATGAAAGTGATTGAAAATGGTTGTGCAGTTAACACGCCAGCATTCGAACAGCCGATTACTGATACTAGTGCTAGAGCTGAAGGCAAAGAAGTTAGTTTTGAGCAAGCCATCTCCAAAGCAGCAGAAATATTAAAAGTTACTAAGTTACCGTTGATTAGTGGTTGTGCTACCGATGTGAACGGAATGCGGGGCTTATTGGCTCTGGCAGATCGATGTGGTGCAGTTGTTGATAATGCGAATTTTGCAGGCGCCCGCAATAACTTTTTGGCATTACAAGATTCAGGTTGGATGAATACGACTCTAGCAGAAGTTAAAAATCGTTGTGATTTATTACTGGTTGTCGGTACAGATCTTGAAGTATTTGCGCCACGTTTTTATGAGCGATATCTATGGAATAAAGAGTCTATGTTTTTAGAGGATACTCATCAACGTACAGTTATATATTTGGGTAAAGGTCCTAGTGGTAATGCATCAACATCCCCTAATGGTAAGAAAGCAAAGGTAATAGAGTGCGTAACTGATGATTTACCTGAAGTGATAGCTGTATTGAGAGCTTTGGTTAAAGGTCAGCAAATTCGTGCTTCTTCAGTTTGCGGTCTTGCGGTTGCCGATTTGCAATTACTTGCTGATCAATTAAAAGCTGCTAAATATGGAGTGGTAACTTGGGCGGCAGGCGCTTTGTCTTATGCACATGCCGAGTTAACCGTGCAGAAGCTTTCAGAAATGATTAAAGATATTAATAACCTAAATACGCGTTGTTCTGGCTTACCATTGGCGGGTAAAGAAGGTGATCAAACTGCAAATCAGGTATGTGGATGGACAACCGGTTATCCAGTGCGTACTTCTTTTTCTAGAGGTTATCCTGAATATGATCCTTTTTTAAATGATACGATTGCCTTGCTGGCTAGGGGCGAAGCAGATGCTTTGGTTTGGGTACAGGCTTTTAATGCTAATGCTGTGCCACCGGAAACGACTTTGCCAACCATTGTAGTGGGTCGTTCTGGCATGAAATTTTCGAAAGAACCCGATGTTTTTATTCCTGTGGGCACCCCGGGTATTGATCATGCTGGTCATGCTTATCGTATGGATAATGTGGTTGCCATTCGTTTAAAAAAATTACGCGATTCTGGTTTGCCCAGTACGGCACAGGTACTGCATGCTATTGAACAAGCTTTATAGGTAAAATAATGTTGATAAAGTTAACAGGCGGTACTGTCTATGATCCTGCCAGCGGAATTGATGGTAAGGTTCAAGATATCTATATTCAGGACGGACATATCGTTGATAATCCAAATAAGGTTGTTGTTGATAAAGAATATGATTTAAGAGGTAAAGTAGTCATGTCGGGGGCGATTGATATGCATACGCATATTGGTGGCGGCAAGGGTAATATTGCCAGAACTTTGTTACCGGAGGATCATCGATTAGATCCAGTTCACCGAAGTGATATTACTCGTTCCGGTTGTGGGCATGCCATGCCGAGCACCTTTGTTACGGGTTATCGTTATGCAGAAATGGGTTATACCGCTGGATTTGAGCCGGCTGTTTTACCCATTAATGCTCGCCAGGCACACATGGAAATGGCCGATATTCCTATCTTGGATAAAGGTGGCTATGTCATGTTAGGCAGTGATGATTATTTACTGCGTATGTTAACCGTCAAAAAAGATCAAAAAGCTATTAATGATTACGTAGCCTGGACGATGCATTCGGCGAAAGCTATTGGCGTTAAAGTCGTTAATCCGGGTGGCATTAATGCATTTAAATTTAATCAACGTAAGTTGGATCTGGATGAGCAAAACTGTCATTACGGCGTAACTCCTCGCCAGATTTTGCAGGTGTTGGCAACAGCCGTCAAAGAAATTGGAGTTACACATCCGTTGCATGTCCATGGGTGTAATTTAGGCGTCCCTGGCAATGTTCAAACAACACTAGATACCATTCAGGGGATTGGGGGTTTGCCTATGCATTTAACGCATATCCAATTCCATAGTTATGGCACGGAAGGGGATTTTAAATTTTCTTCTGGTGCTGCGCAGATTGCCGAAGCAATTAATAAAAATAAAAATATAACCATTGATGTCGGTCAAATTCTGTTTGGTCAAACAGTAACGGCATCGGGTGACAACATGCGTCAACATGCAAATCATAAGCATGCGAGTCCAAATAAATGGGTCACAATGGATATTGAGTGTGATGCGGGTTGTGGTGTTGTTCCTTTCAAATATAAGGATAAGAATTTTGTCAATGCACTCCAATGGGCAATTGGTCTTGAGACCTTTTTGCTAGTTGATGACCCTTGGCGTATTTTTTTGACGACTGATCATCCTAATGGTGCTCCATTTACCAGTTATCCACATTTGATACGCTTGCTAATGGATAGAAGTTTCCGTAATGAGATGTTATTAACCATTCATCCCGAAGCTCAAAAAATGACGACGTTGGCATCAATTGAACGTGAATATACGCTACAAGAAATTGCTATTATGACGCGTGCGGGTGCGGCTAAACTGATTGGTTTAAAAGACAGGGGTGGTTTAAGCGCCGGCAATTGGGCAGATATAACGGTATATACCGATAATTTTGATCGTCAAAAAATGTTTGAAAAACCCGATTATGTGTTTAAAGACGGTCAATTAGTGGTTGTTGATGGTAAAGTAGTCTCTATTAAGTGGGGCACTACGCATGTTGTTAAACCCGAATTTGATGCTTCAGTAGAAAAAGGGTTGAAAGATTATTTCGATCGTTATCTGACTATGAAGTTAGGTAATTTTAGAATCAGCGATGATGAGATCACTGAAGATGGACGAGGCAGCATTACTGTGCATCCACTTAAGGGAGATGTAGCATGATTATTAACGGTGTCAGTATTGATGCAACATTTGCCGAAGCCTTCCCTATGAAAGCAACTCGTGCAATTATTACGGCGCAAAATGAGAAATGGGCGATGATTTCTGCCCAAGCTATGACAGGTTTTGCTACTTCGGTTATTGCTTGTGGGTGTGAAGGTGCTATAGAAAGAGTATTAGATCCTTCTGAGACCCCTGATGGACGCCCTGGTGTGGCAATTATGATCTTTGCAATGGGTGGCAAAGGTTTAGCAAAGCAATTAGAAACTAGAGCTGGGCAGTGCGTATTAACGTCACCTACTTCAGCATTATTTTCGGGTATTGATGGCGGTATAAGAATTCCTTTAGGTAAGAATCTACGTTATTTCGGTGATGGTTTTCAGGTCTCTAAGCAAATTAGCGGTAAACGCTATTGGCGTATACCTGTGATGGATGGTGAGTTTTTAACAGAAGCAACAACCGGCCAAGTAGATGCAATTGGGGGCGGAAATTTCCTGGTTTTAGCTGAGTCTCAGCCGCAAGCTTTGGTAGCCTGCGAAGTAGCTATTGACGAAATGCGTAAAGTGCCTAATGTGATTATGCCATTCCCTGGGGGAGTAGTGCGTTCAGGTTCTAAAGTGGGATCAAAATATAAATCATTGGGAGCCTCAACTAATGATGCATTCTGCCCGACCTTAAAAGGGATGACTAA
>Ga0192647_100202_pt1 | contig 39983 bp, 39 predicted proteins | sample LauGreFa1BDMLBSN_2_FD_133046 | JGI IMG/M metagenome (GOLD analysis project Ga0192647, IMG submission 133046) | Freshwater lake microbial communities from Lake Michigan, USA - Fa13.BD.MLB.SN - reassembly | ecosystem: Environmental > Aquatic > Freshwater > Lake | place: Lake Michigan, USA... | reverse complement strand
AATCGCTCGGACAAAGAGATCTTCTCCTCGATGACCTCACCCGGATGCACCTCGCCATCGTCGGTGTGTGTGTAGCTGAGGTTGTCCTTCATGTACTCGGGCAGCAAATGACGACGGTTGCTGGTGGAGTAAATCAGCACGTTCGGGGTGGCAGCGGCCACGGAGCCATCCAGGATGGACTTGAGCGCCTTGTAGCCAGGCTCACCGTCCTCGAAGCTCAGGTCATCGCAGAAGATGATGAACTTTTCGGGGCGATCGCTCACCACCTCGATGATGTCGGGCAAGTCCACCAGGTCGACTTTGTCCACCTCGATGAGGCGCAGCCCGCGCGGGGCGTATTCGTTCAGACAAGCTTTGATGAGCGACGATTTGCCAGTGCCTCGAGCCCCGGTCAAGAGAACGTTGTTGGCCGGCACTCCGCTCACGAATTGCTCGGTGTTGCGCTGGATCTTTTCTTTCTGACCGTCAATTTCGCGCAGGTCTTTCAACGACAGGCTGGCCACGTGCCGCACGGGTTCGAGGACACCATGTCCGCCCGAGCGTTTGCGATAACGAAAGGCGATGCTGGCGGACCAGTCCGGCTGGCGCATGGGATGCGGCAACACCGACTCGATGCGTTCCATCAGGGCTTCCGCCCGGGCAATCAGGCGTTCAACATGTTCATTCATACAAATCAGCTTCGGTAATCGGCGTTGATGGTCACATAATCGTGACTGAAGTCGCAGGTCCACACCGTGTCGGCGGCGCTGCCGCGGCCCAGCACCACGCGCACGGTGATTTCAGCCTGCTTCATGACGCGCTGGCCATCCTCTTCGCGGTAGTCGGCGCGGCGACCACCTTGTGTCGCCACGTGCACGTCATCCAGATACAGGTCGATCTGGGTCTGGTCAAGGTCGGTGATACCGGCATAGCCCACTGCCGCCAGAATGCGGCCTAGGTTGGGGTCGCTGGCGAAAAACGCGGTCTTGACCAGGGGCGAGTGGGCAATCGCATACGCCACCAGACGACACTCCTCGGCGGTGCGTCCACCTTCCACCCGAACCGTGATGAATTTGGTGGCGCCTTCGCCATCACGCACGATGGCCTGCGCCAGGGTGCGCGAGACTTGCATCATGGCGTCACGCAAGGCACGGCCCTCAGCACTGTCGAGCGCGGTGATGGGTGGGTGGCCAGCCTTCTGGGTAGCAATGACCACCAACGAATCGTTGGTGGAGGTGTCACCATCCACCGTCACGCGGTTGAAGGAGCCTTCGGCCAGTTCCAGCGCCAGTGCCTTCATGAGTGCAGGGTCGATGCAAGCGTCGGTGGCGACATAGCCCAGCATGGTGGCCATGTTGGGGCGAATCATGCCCGCGCCCTTGGCAATGCCGGTCACACTCACGGTGCGCCCACCCAGCGTGATCTGCACGCTGCTGGCCTTGGGCACCGTGTCGGTGGTCATGATGCCTTCGGCCGCCAGCGCCCAATTGTCGGGTTTGGCAGCCGCTATGGCGGCGGGCAAGGCCGCGATGATGCGGTCCGAGGGCAGCGACTCCATGATGACGCCGGTGGAGAACGGCAGGATGTTGTGAGCCTTCACATGCAGCAACCCGGCCAACGCCGAGCAGGTGGCGCGTGCGCGCGCCAGCCCATCCTCACCCGTCCCGGCATTGGCGTTGCCCGTGTTCACCACAATGGCCCGCACACCCGAGCCAGTGGCTAAATGTTCGCGACACACTTGCACCGGGGCGGCACAGAAACGGTTTTGGGTGAACACGCCGGCCACCGCCGCGCCTTCATCGAGCAGCACCACCGTCAGGTCTTGGCGACCCACCTTGCGCACCCCGGCGCTGGTCACGCCGATGCGAACGCCGGCAATGGGATGCAGGGATGAAGGATGGGGAGGGCTCAGATTAACGGGCATGGTGCGGTTCACAAAAAGGCGAACTGGGAGCGAACAACGAGACAAACGGGTGGAGCATGCACCTCATTTGTCCGTATCGGCTGTAAAAAGACTAGTTTATCGGAAGCAAGACCCACGCTGGCCTGGCATGCGCCAGACACAGATGGCACTCAATGAGCGCTATCGCGCAACTGATCCATGATTGGCTGACTCGCAAGGACCTGTCAGAATAAACTACAGCGTTAAACTTATCACCATGCGCGCATCTCGTGTCCCCGCAGTTTGAGTTTCTATGCTGATTGGCGGCCAGTTGCTTTGGCTTTGAGCATTCATGAACACGTCCCCTACCACCTGCCCCATCTGTCAGCGCAACAACCACTGTTCGGTGGCCAAAGGCGAAGCAGCCGACGCATGTTGGTGTCATCACGGCTATTCATCGGCGAACCTGATGGCCCATGTGCCCGAGCACCTCAAGGGCAAATCCTGTATTTGCCCGGCCTGTGCGCAAGCGCGTACGGCTGCGCTCAAAACCGTGGTGTCCTTGCTGAAGTCTTGAGTACGCAATCGCAATAAAGCAGCACACCTGGCGTCCTAGCATGTTGAATCGCAACCCCATGTGACGACCTTGATGCGCCTGCTCACGCATCAGGTCTGATTTCAGCTCAACGCCCCGTGGCAATGCTTGTATTTCTTGCCGCTGCCACACGGACAGGGTTCGTTGCGACCCACGTGGGGTACCGCCGAAGCTACGGTGCGCTGATCCACGGTGGTGACTGACTCGCCCGTTTCGGTCGGCGCGGTGTAAGTGACGTTGGAGATGGCTTCGGCCCGTGCCTCGATATCCTGAGTCGCCGCATCGATCTGCGCTTGCGACTGGATTTGCACCGTCATCAACAAACGCGTGACCTCATTGCGCACCATGTCCAACAGTTGAGCAAAGAGTTCAAATGCCTCGCGCTTGTATTCCTGCTTGGGTTGTTTTTGCGCGTAACCGCGCAAATGGATGCCCTGACGCAGGTAGTCCAATGCAGCCAGATGCTCGCGCCAGTGCGAGTCGATGTTTTGCAGCAGCACCATGCGCATGAAGGGCGTGAACTGCTCGGCGCCCACCTGGTCAAGTTTGACCTGGAAGGCCTGGTGGGCGGCCTGGACCACCATCTCGAGGATATCTTCGTCGGTGATGTCCGTGGCGGATTGCACGGTTTGTATCAGAGGCACCTCAATCTGCCACTCTTTCGTCAACAGATTTTCCAGGCCTTGCAGGTCCCATTGCTCTTCCATCGACTCGGGCGGCACAAACTGTCGCACCAGATCGGTGAAACAGCCTTCACGCAGCGAGGCGATTTGCGCGCTCAGATCACTGGCGTCAAGAATGTCATTGCGCTGCTGGTAAATCACCTTGCGCTGGTCGTTGGAGACGTCGTCGTACTCGAGCAATTGCTTGCGGATATCGAAGTTGCGCGCTTCCACCTTGCGCTGCGCGCTCTCGATGCTTCGCGTGACCATGCCCGCCTCGATGGCTTCGCCTTCGGGCATCTTGAGGCGGTCCATGATGGCCTTGACGCGCTCACCCGCAAAGATGCGCATGAGCGGATCATCCAGACTCAGGAAGAAGCGCGATGAACCCGGGTCGCCCTGACGACCCGAGCGGCCACGCAGCTGGTTGTCGATACGGCGCGACTCATGGCGCTCGGTGGCAATGATGCGCAGACCACCTTGGGACACCACAAACTCGTGGTCTTTTTTCCACTGCTCTCGTAGTGCGGCAATGCGCGTCTCACGCGCGGCCGCATCCAGGCTTTCATCGACCTCGACGGCGGCCACGGCTTTTTCGACATTGCCCCCGAGCACGATGTCGGTGCCTCGACCTGCCATGTTGGTGGCGATGGTGATGGACTTGGGCGCACCGGCCTGAGCCACGATATCGGCTTCTCGCGCGTGCTGCTTGGCGTTGAGCACCTGGTGCGGTAACTTGGCCTGGGTGAGCAACTGCGCAATGAGTTCAGAGTTTTCGATGGAAGTGGTGCCCACCAGCACCGGTTGCCCGCGCTCGTGACACTCACGAATATCCTCAATCGCTGCGTTGTATTTTTCCTGGGTGGTCTTGTAGACGCGGTCGAGTTGGTCGTCGCGGCTGCTTGGACGGTTGGGCGGGATGATCACGGTCTCCAGACCGTAGATCTCCTGGAATTCGTAGGCCTCGGTATCCGCCGTACCGGTCATACCAGACAGTTTCCCGTACAGACGGAAATAGTTCTGGAAGGTGATCGAGGCCATGGTCTGGTTTTCAGCCTGGATCTGCACGCCTTCCTTGGCTTCCACCGCCTGGTGCAAACCATCGCTCCAGCGTCGACCGGACATCAGTCGACCGGTGAACTCGTCCACGATGATGATCTCACCGTTTTGCACCACATAGTGCTGATCGCGGTGGTAGATGTTGTGCGCGCGCAGCGCCGCATACAGGTGGTGCATGAGGCTGATGTGCGAGGGGTCATACAGTGACGCCCCCTCGGGCAGCAAGCCCTGGCTGGACAACAGACGCTCGGCAGTCTCGTGACCTTGCTCGGTCAGGAAGACCTGGTTGGACTTTTCATCGACGGTGAAGTCACCCGGGGTGATCACACCCTCACCCGTGCGCGGGTCAGCCTCGCCAATCTGTCGGGTCAGGTTCGGCACTACCAGGTTGATGGCCTTGTACATGGCCGTGTGATCTTCGGCCTGACCGCTGATGATCAGCGGGGTGCGTGCCTCGTCGATCAGGATGGAGTCCACCTCGTCGACGATGGCGTAAGACAGTGCACGTTGCACACGATCGGCCGGCTCGTACACCATGTTGTCGCGCAGGTAGTCAAAACCGTATTCGTTGTTGGTACCGTAGGTGATGTCACTGCGGTAGGCAGCCTGCTTGTCCTCGCGGGACATCTGGGGCAAGTTGATGCCCACGCTCAAGCCCAGGAAGTTGTACAGACGGCCCATCCACTGGGCGTCACGCTGAGCCAGGTAATCGTTGACGGTCACGACGTGCACGCCGTTGCCGCTCAGGGCGTTCAGGTAGACCGGCAGGGTGGCGGTGAGGGTCTTGCCTTCGCCGGTGCGCATTTCGGCGATCTTGCCTTGGTGCAGGGCCATGCCTCCCATCAACTGCACATCGAAGTGACGCATGCGCATCACCCGTTTCGACCCTTCTCGCACCACCGCAAACGCCTCGGGCAGAAGTTCATCCAGCGTCGCGCCCTGCGCCAGCTGCTGGCGGAACAAGTCGGTTTTGCCACGCAGCTCGTCGTCTGAGAGCGATTCCAGCGAGGACTCGAGCGCGTTGATGCGCTCCACTGTCTTGCGGTATTGTTTCAGCAACCGGTCGTTGCGGCTGCCGAAGATCTTGGTCAGGAAATTGAAGGCCATGAGAGCAGTGCGCGAATCGGCTTCCCGTGAGGCCACGGGCCACCGCGCACAATCCTTGTGTCGAAGCCGGCGATTTTACCCGCCCGCTCACCGCATAATGGGCAGATGGTCAACCCGACTCCCGCAACGCCCCCACAACCTGACAGACCCACCGGCCGGGCGCCCATGACCGCCTCGGACCCCGACGCCGCTTCAGCGGACCTAGGCGCAGCCGGATCGACCGCTCGCGCCCCCGGCCCGCAGGCCAAACTCGATGCAGCTCGGCACGCCACTCTCGCAGCCTACCAGGCCCTGGGTTACAACCGACCCCCCAAGGCCAGCCGCCCTTCCATGCGCGGGCGTGCCATGACGTTGGAGCGGGCCGTTCTGGAAAGCAACCCCCTGGCACAGTTGAGCGCCCTCACCAACGAATCGCAACGTCGCCTGAAGTCGCTGCAAGGCGTGCTCCCCCCCCTGCTCTGGGCCCAGCTGAGTGCCGGCCCCATCGAGGCGGACACCTGGTGTGTGCTGGTTTCCAACAACGCCGTGGCCGCCAAGATCCGTCAGTGGGTGCCTGCCATGGCTGCGCACCTGCGGACGCGCGGCTGGGCGGTGCAGACCATCCGAATCAAGGTTCGTTCCTCCCGGTAAATCGCTGCCTGTCTGGATTTCGATTTGAGCGGCTGGATCTTCGGGGATGCGCAGTCAGGTCGTAGCAGGCGTTGTGTGCATGGGCAGCGACGCAAGCTTTGGTATCCCGGGGTGTGCAATTACACTTGTTTTCATGGGCTGACAAGTGGCCACCCGCTGTCAGAACGCTTTGTCAGTCGTCCCGCAGAACCACACTAGAGCATCACACAGGAGAAATTGTGAAATCAGTCCTACATTCCCTGCCCAAGACTATGTCCCGATCCCGCCTGGTCCGCCTCGTTGCTGCGCTCACGATCTCGATCAGCGCCTCAGCCCAGGACAAACCCCCGTTGAAAATCCTGGTGGGCTTTCCCCCGGGCGGCTCGGCCGATGTCATGGGGCGACTGGTGGCAGACGCCTTGCGCCAGGATTTCAGCACCATCGTGGTGGAAAACAAGCCCGGTGCGGGTGGCCGCATTGCCTTGGCCGCAGTGAAAGCCGCCAAGCCGGATGGCCAGACCGTCATCGTGCTGCCCAGCGGGCCCATGGTGCTGTTTCCGCATGTCTATAAAAAGCTCGATTACGACGCGGTCAAGGACTTCACGCCCATCTCGCTGATAGGCCATTTCCAGTTCAGCGTGGTATCGGGGCCAGCCACCCAGGTCAAGTCCGTGCAGGAGATGATCAGCAAAAGCAAGAGCGACCCAAGCACCGCCAGCTATGGCACGCCAGGCCTGGGCACCCTGCCCCACTTCATGGGCGTGATGATGGAGCAGGCCGCCGGCATCTCTTTGAACCATGTGCCATTTCAGGGGGGCGGCCCCGCCAACAATGCCTTGTTGGGCGGGCATATCGGCTACAAGTTTGACGTGGTGTCGGAAACCGCCGAATTGCACCGCAGCGGCAAGGTACGCATCCTTGCCGTCACGGGCAACAAGCGTGACACCCAAGTACCCGAAGTCCCTACGCTCAAGGAGTCCGGCGTGCCCATGGAGGCAACCGCCTGGTTCGCCATGTACGGGCCAGCGCAGCTCCCGCCCGACACCTTGAAGCGTCTGGAATCGGCCATGGTGCGCGCCATTCAACAACCCCAGGTGCGCGAGCGCCTGATCCAACTGGGCTATGACCCGGTTGGATCCACCTCGGCAGAACTGGCTGCTGCCCAGCGTGCCGACCTGGCTCGTTGGGAAAAGCCGATCAAGGCCACCGGCGTGACGCTGGAGTGAGCGCATGAAGCGCCCCAACATCATCTTCATCGTGGCCGATGACCTCGGCTTTGCCGACCTGGGCTGCTACGGCGGGCGCGAAGCCGAGTTCGGCCCGGTCTCCCCCGTCCTCGACCAACTCGCAGCCCATGGCTTGCGCATGACTGAGGGGTATGCCAACTCACCCGTCTGCTCGCCCACCCGGTTTGCCCTGATGACGGCTCGCTACCAATACCGTCTTCGCGGTGCTGCCGATGAGCCCATCAGCAGCAAAAGCAAGGGGAGCACCACCCTCGGCCTTCCGCCGGAGCATCCCACACTGCCTTCTTTGCTCAAGCAAGCGGGCTATCACACGGCCCTGATAGGCAAGTGGCATTTGGGATACCCCCCGATCTTCAGCCCACTCCAATCGGGCTATGACGAGTTCTTCGGACCCATGTCCGGCGGTGTGGACTATTTTTCGCATTGCAGCAACAACGGCACCCACGACCTCTACTTGAACGAGACCGAACACAACGAGGAAGGCTACCTGACCGACCTGCTCTCACGACGCTCGGTTGACTATGTCAGGCGCATGGCTGATCCCGCCCGCAAGGGCCAGCCGTTCTTCTTGAGCCTGCACTACACCGCGCCGCACTGGCCGTGGGAAACACGCGACGACAGTGCAGTAGCCCATCAAGTCAAAGGCAACCTGTTTCACCTGGAAGGCGGCAACATCCACACCTACCGCCGCATGATCCATCACATGGACGAAGGCATCGGCTGGGTGGTCGACGCCCTGCGCGAGACCGGGCAACTCGACAACACCCTCATCGTCTTCACCAGCGACAACGGTGGAGAGCGCTTCAGTGACAACTGGCCCCTGGTGGGCGGCAAGATGGACCTGACCGAAGGTGGTATTCGTGTGCCCTGGATTGCCCACTGGCCGGCCGTCATCCCGCCAGGCTCCGTGAGCGAGCAGCATTGCCTCACCATGGACTGGTCGGCCACCCTGTTGGAACTCGGCGGGGCGACCCCGGCGGCGAGTCATCCCTTGGATGGCGTATCTCTAGCGGCGGTGTTGCGTGAACCCGCGCGCGCGTTTGAGCGCGCGATGTTCTGGCGCATGAACCATCGCGGTCAACGCGCCATGCGACAGGGCCCATGGAAATACCTGCGGGTCGATGGCAACGACTACCTGTTCAACATTTCTGCGGATGCACGCGAGCGCGCCAATCTGGCCACACGCGACCCGGATCGACTTGCCGCAATGCGCCAGTCGTGGGAAGTCTGGAACGCGTCCATGCCCCCCATACCCGAAGATGCCACCATCAGCCTGGGCTACTCAGCCAAGGACATGCCGCAGCGCTAAGCGCTGACTGGAGTCACCGTGCCACTCAGCGAACAAGACATTCAACGCTACCGCCATGAGGGCTATCTCATCCCCGGCTATCGGCTGGAGCCTGAGTTGCTTCAGCAACTGCAGCAGACGCTCGATCAACTGATTCGTGACAACCCCGGCGTACGCCCCGAAAAACTGGTCAGCGCGCACATCGAGGGCATGAACGACGAAGGTGTCAAAGGCAGTCAGCGTTTTCTGGAACTGGCCATGCACCCGCCCATCGTCGACATGGTCGAACAGCTCATCGGGCCCGACGTGATCCTGTGGGGTTGCCACGTGTTTTGCAAACCGGCGGGTGAAGGGTATGAAACCCCGTGGCACCAGGACGGCCACTATTGGCCGATCCGCCCCTTGGCCACCTGTACCGTCTGGGTGGCCCTGGAGCCCAGCACCCGAGACAATGGTTGCTTGCGGGTGATTCCCGGCTCGCACCGCGATCATCAGTTGCATCCGCACCTGCATGAGGACCGCACCGATCTCACGCTCACGCAACGCATGGCCGATGGCACGTTTGACGCCAGCCAGGCTGCGGATCTTGAGTTGCAGCCCGGACAGATGTCCCTGCACGATGTCTACATGGTGCACGGCGCCGAAGCCAACCGATCCGGACAACGTCGCACCGGTGTGGCCTTGCGCTACATGCCGGGCTCGTCCCTGTTTGACCGCAGTTTCACCCCCTCGCAAGGCAAGACCGGCTTGCAGGTGAGCTTTGCCACACGGCCCCTGTGGCTGTTGCGCGGCGAGGACCGCACGGGCCGCAATGACTTTGCCATTGGGCACCGTGCAGCGCCCACAAAAATGGCCTGAACGCGTCAGGCCATGTGAGAAGTGGTGCCGATTATCGGATTCGAACTGATGACCTACCGCTTACAAGGCGGTTGCTCTACCAACTGAGCTAAATCGGCGTGACTGGAATTCTACCTGCGCTGTTATTTGATGCGGGTCAGCACCGGGCGCTTGCCAGCGGGTGGCGTGCTGGGTGGTTCGGGGGGGGCGTCGCTGGCAGGGCGGTTCGTCGTCACGGCTCGCGGTCCTTTGTCCGACGCAGGCGCGGCCGGGAAAGCCATGCCTTGCCCGTTTTCACGCGCATAGATGGCCATCACGCGGTCCACAGGCACCAGGATTTCGCGCACCACCCCCGCAAATCGCGCCTTGAACTCAATGAGCTCATTGCCGATCAACAAGCCGTTGGTGGCATCGGGTCCGATATTCAGGACCACCTGCCCATCCTTGATGAACTCAGGAGGAACCTGAACGGTCTCGTCTGCCATGACCGCCACATACGGCGTGAAGCCGCTGTCAACACACCACTCGAACATCGCCCTGAGGAGATAGGGACGCGTGGAGGGGGATTCGAGAGCGCTTTGCATGGCTACGAATTTACTTACGCATCACCTTCTCTGACGGCGTCAATGCCTCGATGTAGGCCGGGCGCGAGAAAATGCGCTCGGCGTACTTCAAGAGCGGCGCCGCGTTCTTGGACAGATCGATGCCGTAATGATCGAGACGCCACAGCAGCGGTGCAATGGCCACATCGAGCATGGAGAAGTTCTCGCCCAGCATGTACTTGTTCTTCAGGAACACCGGTGCAAGCTGGGTCAGGCGGTCACGAATATGCGAGCGGGCTTTATCCAACGCTTTCTCGTTGCCCTTGACGTTACGGGCCTCGAGCGAACTCACGTGCACAAACAACTCCTTCTCAAAGTTGAGCAGGAACAGACGCACGCGAGCGCGGTCCACCGGGTCCCCGGGCATCAGTTGCGGATGGGGGAAGCGCTCGTCGATGTACTCGTTGATGATGTTGGACTCATACAGGATGAGATCGCGCTCGACCAGGATGGGCACCTGGCCGTAGGGGTTCATCACGTTGATGTCTTCGGGCTTGTTGTACAGGTCGACGTCACGGATTTCAAAGTCCATGCCTTTTTCGAACAACACAAAACGACAGCGGTGAGAAAAGGGACAGGTTGTCCCCGAGTACAAGACCATCATGGTGAGGGCTCCTGAAAATCAAAAAGAGTGACCGGGTCTCCGGTCACTCTGCGAGGACCCTGCCAGGCCTCACAGCCGACAGGGTCAAGAGGGCAAATCAGCGAATGTCTTTCCAGAACGAAGCGTTAAGACGCCAGGCGATGATGGTGAACACCACCAGGAACATCAGCACCCACACGCCAATGCGCACGCGATCATTTTGGGCAGGCTCACCCATCCACTGCAGGTAGGCCACCAGATCGGCAACCGCCTGGTCGTATTGCAACGGGCTCATGGTGCCTGGGCTGACTTGTTGCCAGCCTTTGAACACACTCACGTCATGACCGTGTTCGCTTCGGGTTTCAAACACCGGGCGACGGTCGCCTTGCAGCTCCCACAGCACATGCGGCATGCCCACGTTGGGGAACGCCAGGTTGTTCCAGCCGGTGGCCTTGGTCTCGTCGCGGTAGTAGGTGCGCAAGTAGGTGTACAGGTAGTCGGCACCCGTGCCACCATGGCCCGCGCGTGAGCGGGCGATGACGGTGAGGTCAGGCGGATTGGCGCCGAACCAGTCCTTGGCCTGACGCGGATCGATGGCAGCCTTCATGGTCTCACCCACCTTCTCGGTGGTGAAGAGCAGGTTGTCCTTGATTTGTTGCTCGGTCAGGCCAATGTCCTTCAAGCGGTTGAAACGCATGAAGGCGGCCGAGTGGCAATTGAGGCAGTAGTTGACGAACAGCTTGGCACCGTTTTGCAGGGCGCCCAGATCGTTGGTCTTGTTGGGTGCCTTGTCCCAGGCGATGGAGTCACCACCCGAGGCCTGGACACCTGCCACCAACCCGAAGGCCAGCATGAGACTGAGAAGAATTTTTTTCATGGTTGTCTTGCTCCGGCAGGCTCAGTGTGCGGCGAAAGTCACACGGTCGGGGACCGGCTTGGTCTGTCCGAGTCGGCTCCACCACGGCATCAGCAGAAAGAAGCCGAAGTAGAACAGCGTGCCCACCTGCGAGACGCGCTCACCAATCGGGGACGGAGGCTGCACACCCAAGTAGGCGAGGATGACGAAGTTGATGACGAAAATGCCGTACAGGTACTTGTGCCAGTCGGGGCGGTAGCGGATCGATCGGACCGCGCAGTTGTCGAGCCAGGGCAGGAAGAACAGGATGATCACGGCACCGCCCATCACCACCACGCCCCAGAACTTGGCGTCGATGGAGAGCATGAGGGCTACCAGCACCAGAGCGCCGCCAATCACGCCACCCTTGATCAAGCCGGTCAATTTGGCCTTGGTCACGCCGAGGAAGGCGCCCGCCAGCACACAGGCAATCAGGGCGTACATCATCTCGCTGGTGATGGCGCGCAGCATGGAGTAGAAAGGCGTGAAGTACCACACCGGCGCAATGTGCGCGGGGGTCTTGAGCGGGTCGGCCGGGATGAAGTTGTTGTACTCCAGGAAGTAGCCGCCAAACTCGGGGGCGAAGAACACGATGGCGGAGAACACCATCAGGAACACGCTGACCCCCATGATGTCATGCACCGAGTAATAGGGGTGGAAGGGGATGCCGTCCAAGGGTTTGCCATCCGGGCCCTTGTGAGCTTTGATTTCGATGCCGTCGGGGTTGTTGGAGCCCACTTCGTGCAGCGCGATGATGTGCGCCACCACCAGGCCCAACAGGACCAGTGGCACGGCAATGACGTGGAAACTGAAGAAGCGGTTCAGGGTGGCGTCGCTCACGACGTAGTCACCGCGAATCAGCAGGGCCAGGTCAGGACCGACGAAAGGAATGGCGGCGAAGAGGTTGACGATCACCTGAGCGCCCCAGTACGACATCTGACCCCATGGCAGCAAGTAGCCCATGAAGGCCTCGGCCATCAGGCACAGGAAGATGGCGCAACCGAAGATCCAGACCAGCTCGCGCGGCTTGCGATAAGAGCCATAGATCAGACCGCGGAACATGTGTAAATACACCACGATGAAGAACGCAGACGCGCCTGTGGAATGCATGTAGCGGATCAGCCAGCCCCAGGGCACATCACGCATGATGTATTCCACCGACGCGAAAGCCAGGGTGGCTTCCGGCTTGTAGTGCATGACCAGGAAAATGCCGGTCACGATCTGGATCACCAGCACCAGCAGAGCCAGCGAGCCGAAGAAATACCAGAAGTTGAAGTTCTTGGGCGCGTAGTACTCGGAGAGATGCTCTTTGTACAGCTTGCTGGCCGGGAAGCGGTTGTCCACCCAGTTGAGCAGCTTTTCGCCAGCCGAGGCGTTGGGGGAAATTTCTTTGAATTCAGCCATGGTGCATCCTCGTCCGGTCAGGCTTTCTTGTCTTCACCGATGAGCAATCGGGTGTCGGACAGGTACATGTGCGGGGGCACCTCGAGGTTGTCGGGTGCCGGCTTGTTCTTGAACACGCGTCCGGCCATGTCGAAGGTGGAGCCGTGGCAGGGGCACAGGAAGCCGCCTTGCCAGTCATCGGGCAACGAGGGTTGCGCACCGGTCTGGAATTTGTCGGACGGCGAGCAGCCCAGGTGCGAGCAAATACCCACGCCCACGAAGACCTCAGGCTTGATGGAGCGGCCCTGGTTACGGGCGTAGGTCGGGGTGAGGTCGCTGGGGTTGCGCTCGGACTTGGGATCGGCGAGTTGCCCCTCGGTTTTTTTGAGCGACTCGAGTTGCTCGGGGGTGCGCTTGATGATCCACACCGGCTTGCCGCGCCACTCGACGGTCAGCTTTTCGCCCGGTTTGAGGGCGGAGATGTCCACCTCAACAGCGGCACCAGCAGCCTTGGCGCGCTCGGAGGGCTGGAAGGTACTGACGAAGGGCACGGCAACGGCCACTCCGCCGGCGGCACCGGCACAGGTGGACGCGATCAGCCACGTCCGTTTGCTGGTGTCTACTGCGTGATCGCTCATGGAAATCCTCAGAGAAACGACATTTCAGGGTTAACCATAGATTGTAGCGGAGCTGTCAAGGCCTACTTGGCGTGAAACTGACAAAGCCTGATAGCAACCTGGCCATTCGAACCGCCTGGATCAGGCTGGAAGGATCGGCACGCCCCGTGCCGGCCAGGTCAAAGGCCGTGCCGTGGTCGGGACTGGTGCGCACCAGGGGCAAGCCCAGGGTGACATTCACACCCTGCTCGACGCCGAGGTACTTGACCGGGATCAATCCCTGGTCGTGGTACATGGCCACCACCGCGTCAAACTCACCGGGGTGTTGGGAGGTGTGGCGGGCGCGCATGAACACGGTGTCGGGCGGGTACGGGCCGCTGGCCAGCAGGCCCTGGGCTTGGGCTGCCAGCACAGCGGGCGCAATGACGTCTAACTCCTCGCGGCCCATGAGGCCCCCTTCACCGGCGTGCGGGTTCAGGCCTGCCACCGCGATGCGGGGTGCACGCCCCAGCACTCGGCTCAGGCTGTCATGGGTAATCTGCAAGGTTTGCAGCACCTGTTTGTGAGTGACCGCTTCGATGGCATCACGCAAGGATAGGTGGATACTGACCAAAACTGTGCGCAATTCGTCACTGGCCAGCATCATGCGCACCGGCAAGTCTGCGAGGGTGCAGCCCAGGTGGGCGGCGGCCTCAGCCTGCAGCAACTCGGTGTGGCCAGGATGAGCCACCCCAGCGGCCGCCAGGGCCTGCTTGTGGATCGGGGCCGTCACCACGGCCGCCACCTCACCGCGCAGGGCAGCACGGGCCGCCCAGATCACCGCGTCTGCGGCGGAGCGTCCACCCGCAGCGGTGATCTGCCCTGGGGCAACGCAGCCCGATCCCACCGCCCCAACCTGCCACACGGGCAACACGCCGCTGCCGCACGCCCGCGCCTGGGCCAGGGATGTCACCCCCTGGACACGCCAGGTCGCAACATCCCGGCCAGCCGGTTGGGCCGACACCCAGGCCTGCGCACGCGCCAAGACCGCCACATCCCCCACCACCAGACAACCGCGCATCCCTTGGGGGTCTCGTGCGAAGGCTTGCCAGATGATTTCGGGGCCGATGCCAGCGGGCTCACCTTGGGTGAGCGCCAGCAGAGGGGTCACGGCGGTGTCCGTCATCGCCACCCCTTCACGCCGGGTTGTCGATGTCGATGAACTCGTGCCGCAGGCCAAACTCAGCCGCCAGATGCGCCCCCACCGCCGCGGCACCGCCCCGCTCGGTGGCGTGGTGGCCACAGGCCAGGAAGGCCACGCCGGTCTCACGCGCCAGGTGCGCCTGGGGTTCAGAGATTTCACCGGTGATGAAGGCGTCCGCACCGGCGGCGATGGCCGCTTCGAAATAGCTTTGCGCACCGCCGGAGCACCAGGCGATGCGTCGCAGCACCCGTCCGGGAGAGCCTGTCACCAGGATCGGTGAGCGGCCCAGTGACTGAGTCACACGGTGGGCCAGTGCCTGCGCATTGGCGAGAGGTTCGGCTCCACCCCCGATCAAACCGAGCGACTGCTCGCCAAAGGTGCCGTCGGCGGTCAGCCCCAGACGCTGACCCAGTTGGGCGTTGTTGCCCAGGGTGGCATGGGCGTCCAGGGGCAAATGGTAGGCAATCAGGTTGATGTCATGGGCCAGCAATCGAGCCAGTCGCTGGCGCATCCAGCCGGTCACTGTGCCGTCCTGGCCGCGCCAGAACAGGCCGTGATGAACAAACAGGGCATCGGCTTTCAGTTCAATGGCGCGCTCAATCAGGGCCAGGCTGGCCGTCACCCCGCTCACCAGGGTTCGGATCTCGTCACGCCCTTCCACCTGAAGACCGTTGGGTCCGTAGTCGCGAAAACGCTCCGGTTGCAGCAACGTGTGACAGGCGTCGACCAGAACTTGGCGGGTCACCATGGGCAAACCTTTCAGCGCGGCGCAGCGCGGGGCTTGGGCCGCTGCACCGGGGTGATGGACAGGGTGAGTTTGTCCTTGAGACGCAACACCACCACCGAGGCACGCTGACCGGGCTTGAGTTCGGCCACGCGGCTGAGGAGTTGCTCGACCGAGTTGACCGGGTGATCACCCACCTGGAGCAGCAAGTCACCCGGCCGAATACCGGCGCTGAACGCGGGGCCTCCCTGCAGCACACCCGTGATCACCACCCCCTGGGTGGACGGCAAACCGAAGGTCTGCGCCAACTCGGCCGTCAGGGGGTTGGGCTCCACCCCGATCCACCCGCGAGTGACCTGCCCGTCCCGCACCAGGCTGTCGAGCACGTGGCGAGCTGTGGACACGGGGATGGCGAACCCAATCCCCATGTTGCCGCCCGAGCGGGAATAGATGGCCGTGTTGATACCCAGCAGATGCCCCTGGACATCCACCAGAGCTCCGCCGGAATTGCCTGGGTTGATGGCGGCATCGGTCTGGATGAAATTCTCGAAGGTGTTGATGCCCAACTGGCTGCGCCCCAAGGCAGACACGATGCCACTGGTCACCGTCTTGCCCACGCCAAAGGGGTTGCCAATGGCCAGCACCCGGTCGCCCACCTGGATGTTTTCAGGCCCCGCCCACACGATCACCGGCAAGCGATCGAGCTGAATCTTCAGGACAGCCAAATCGGTTTCCGGGTCAGTCCCGATCACCTTGGCACGCGCTCGACGGCTGTCGTCCAGCACCACCTCGATCTCGTCGGCGCCTTCGATGACATGGTTGTTGGTGAGGATGTAGCCCTCGGGGCTGACGATCACCCCACTGCCCAGGCCAGCTTGCGGCCCCTCGTCACCGTCCCCAAAGAAAAAACGAAACCAGGGATCGCTCTGGTGGGGATGACGCTCGGGCAAGCGCGAGGTATTGATGCTGACCACGGCCGGTGCAGCCACCCGGGCAGCGGGGCTCAGGCTGCCGGCGGCCACCGAACCTGGCGCGAGGGGCGGTGCTTCCAGCAGGCTGAGTGAGGCGCGCGGCGCGAGTTGCAACCATTCGGGCTTGAGGGTGACCACCACAAACCAGATCGCCAGCAGCACAGTGACCACCTGAGCGAACAGGAGCCACAGCCGCTTCATGGTTGTCCCTGTGAGGAAGATGTCGTTGAACGGGTCGACGAGTCGCTCGCGTCAGACGCAGCGTCTGGCGCGGTGTGGACAGGGGCAACATCGCTGGACGATGCTTTGTCTGGGTCAGCCGGCGCCTGCGTGTGGCGTATGAAGAGCTGCGCGGCCCAGATACCCAGTTCGTAGAGCAGGCACATGGGAATGGCCAAAGCCAGTTGTGACACGACATCGGGGGGTGTCACCACCGCGGCGATGATGAAGGCCAACACCACGAAATAAGAGCGAAAAGCCTTGAGTTTTTCGATCGACACCATGCCCAGGCGCGCCAGCACCACCACCACGATAGGCACCTCAAAGGCCAGACCAAAGGCCAGGAACATGGTGAGCACAAAGCTCAGATACGCCTCGATATCCGGCGCGGCCGTGATGCTCTTGGGGGCAAAGCTCTGGATGAATTGAAAAACCTGACCGAACACGAAGAAATAACAGAACGCTACCCCGATGAAAAACAGCAAAGTGCTGGAGATCACCAACGGAAACACCAGTTTTTTCTCATGCGAATACAGCCCCGGGGCCACAAAGGCCCAGGCCTGGTAGAGCACCACGGGCAAGGCCATCAGAAAAGCCGACATCAGGAGAATCTTCAGCGGCACCATGAAAGGCGAGATGACCGACGTGGCAATCAGCGTGGCCCCGACCGGCAAATGGGCCACCAAGGGCGCCGCCAGCAAGTCGTAGAGGGGCCCGGGGCCCGGGTACATGGCCAGACCCGCACCGGTAATGGCCACAGCGATCATGGCCTTGACCAACCGGTCGCGCAGCTCGATCAGGTGCTGCACAAAGGGTTGTTCGGTGCCGGCGAGCTCGTCTTCCGGGGTGGATTTGGGATCGGACATGGTGGCTTAGGGCTGACCGCCACCCGTGCTCGCGCGTGGACGGAAACGCGCCACGCGAGCGGCGCCCGAGAGCGCACGGGTGCGAACACCGTGGCGGGCCTTGTACCAACCGGGGGTGGCCCCCCGCTTGAGTCGCCACTTTTTGCCAGGGTTTTTGTATTCGGGAACCGGCGTGGCCAAAGGCTCATAGGAGGAGGACTCCAACCCCGCCGTGGTGGCGGCCCAGTCTTTTTCGAAGTCAGTGGCCGCCGTCTGCACCGAGTGCTCAACGTCACGGGCAGCCGTCTCGACGTTGTCCTTCATCTTGCGCAACTCTTCCAGGTCGATCGATCGGTTCACCTCGGCCTTGACGTCGGCCACATAGCGCTGCGCCTTGCCCAGCAAGGCGCCAACCGTGCGGGCCACGCGCGGCAACTTCTCGGGACCAATGACGATGAGCGCCACCACGCCGATGAGCGCCATCTTGGAAATACCGAGATCGATCATGTGCAATACCGCATCAGGCTGTTCAAGCCGAAACGGCGCCTGTGTTTAGGGCTTGGTCCGAGCCTCGACATCGATGGTGTTGCCATCGGTCTTGGCGGCGCTGGCCACTTGCTGGGTGGCGGGGGGCGCTGCAGGCTTGTCCTCGGCAGGGGCCGTGCCCTCTTTCATGCCGTCCTTGAAACCCTTGACGGCACCGCCCAGGTCCGAGCCAATGTTCTTGAGCTTTTTGGTGCCAAACACCAGCACAATGATCAACAGCACAATCAACCAGTGCCAGATCGAAAAGGAACCCATGACATCACTCCTCTAAGTCGAAGGAGCATTGTAGTGTCCGCGCATCACCACTGGGTGCGCTGGGGCATGCAAATCACCCCCGCAACCAGGGTCGTGGCCCACCCATGACGTGGAAATGCAGGTGGTGCACCTCCTGGCCACCCTCTTTGCCCGTGTTGGTCACCAGCCGGAATCCCCCGTCGGGGTAGGCACGGGCGCCCTCTTGCAGGGCCAATTGGGGGGCCAGGGTCATGATGCGGCCCATGAGCGACTGGTGCTGGGGCTCCAGGTGGGCCAGCGACACAATGTGCAGCTTGGGGATGATCAGAAAATGCACCGGCGCCCACGGGTTGATGTCGTGGAAGGCGTAAATCTCTTCGTCCTCAAACACCTTGCGCGAGGGAATCGCGCCGGCAACGATCTTGCAGAAAATGCAGTTCGGGTCTGGGCTCATAGGGTCACTCTCCGGTGGCATCACGCGCCTGGGCTTTGCGCAGCGCTTTTTCTTCCAGCCCACTCAAGCCTTCGCGGCGGGCCAGCTCGTTCACCACATCGGCGGGCGTGAGACCATAGTGGGCCAGGGCAATCATGCTGTGAAACCACAGGTCGGCGACTTCGTAGACCAGCTTGGCGGGGTCACCGCCGTGGTCCACATCCTTGGCGGCCATCACGGTTTCGGTGGCTTCCTCGCCGATCTTCTTCAAAAAGGCGTCCGGCCCCTTGTGCAACAGGCGGGCCACATAGCTTTTCTCGGGGTCACCCCCATTGGCCGGCTTGCGGCTTTCCACCACGGCGGCCAAGCGATCAAGAATGTCCTGGTTGGGCATGGGTTTCACTTGTAAATAGATTCGGGGTCTTTGAGCACGGGGTCCACAGACTGCCAGTGTCCGTCGTCCAGGCGCTGGTAAAAACAGCTGTGCCGTCCGGTGTGGCAGGCAATACCGGGCTCATGACCGAGTTGCGTGACGCTGAGCAACACCACGTCATTGTCGCAGTCCAGGCGGATGTCGTGCACCTCTTGCACATGGCCAGATTCCTCGCCCTTGTACCAGAGCTTGCCGCGGGATCGACTGAAATACACCGCCCGCTTCAGTTCCGCCGTTTTGAGCAAGGCCTCGCGGTTCATCCAGGCCAACATGAGCACGTCGCCCGTGGCGGCCTCCTGGGCAATCACGGGCACCAGGCCCTGGGCATCCCAGCGGATGGCGTCGAGCCAGTCGGCATTCGCAGTGGTCGGGGGGGAAGTCATGGGGGGATTGTGCTTGAAATCGCCAGCCCTGCGGTCAGGGCCGGCAGCGCGCAGAGAGGTTCAGCGGCGAACCGCCACGCCCCGTTGGGCCATGTGATCCTTGGCCTGACCGATGGTGAATTCGCCGTAGTGGAAGATGCTGGCCGCCAGCACCGCATCGGCCCCGCCGAGTTGTATGCCATCGGCCAGATGGTCCAGCGTGCCCACGCCGCCTGAGGCGATCACGGGCACCGGCACAGCCTCGGTGACGGCGCGTGTCAGCGCCAGGTCAAACCCGGATTTCGTGCCGTCGCGGTCCATGCTGGTGAGTAGGATTTCGCCCGCCCCCAACTCGGCCATGCGGCGCGCCCACTGCACGGCATCCAGCCCCACATTGCGGCGACCTCCGTGGCTGAACACATCCCAGCCGGGTCCCAGGGGGCGACCGTCGGTATCCACGCGTTGTTCTTCCTCGGGGGAACGCCGCTTGGCGTCGATGGCCACCACGATGCACTGCGAGCCGTATTTGTCGGAAGCGTCCCGGATGACCTGCGGGTTGGCAATGGCCGCCGAGTTGAAACTGGTTTTGTCGGCACCGGCGTTGAGCAAGCGACGCACGTCCTCGACGGTCCGCACGCCGCCACCCACGGTCAGGGGAATAAAGACCTGCGAGGCCACCGCCTCGATGATGTGCAAAATGACATCGCGCTCATCGCTGGTGGCGGTGATGTCCAGGAAAGTCAGTTCGTCAGCGCCTTGCTCGTTGTAACGCGCGGCAATTTCCACTGGGTCGCCCGCATCGCGCAGTTCGACAAAGTTGACACCCTTGACGACCCGTCCGCCCGTCACATCCAGGCAGGGGATGATGCGCTTGGCCAGCATGGGTCAGGCGTCGCCAAGTTCGTCGGCGCGTGCCTGGGCCTGCTCGAAATCCAGGTCTCCCGAGTAGATGGCGCGACCGCAGATCACGCCCTCAACGCCCTCTTCCTCGACCGCGCACAGCTGCTCGATGTCGACCATGTTGGACAAGCCCCCCGAGGCAATCACCGGGATGGTCAGGGCTTGCGCCAGACGCACGGTGGCTTCGATATTGATGCCCGAGAGCATGCCATCGCGTCCGATGTCGGTGTAAATGATGGACTCGACACCGTAGTCCTCGAATTTCTTGGCCAGATCGACCACCTCGTGCCCGGTCAGTTTGCTCCAGCCGTCGGTGGCCACCTTGCCATCCTTGGCGTCCAGGCCCACGATGATGTGGCCGCCAAACGCACTGCACGCGTCTTTCAGGAAACCGGGATTCTTGACAGCCGCCGTGCCGATGATGACGTAGCTGATGCCGTTGTCGATGTAACGCTCGATGGTGTCGAGGTCGCGAATGCCACCCCCGAGTTGCACCGGAATATCCTCACCCACCGCCTTGAGAATGGCGCGGATGGCACTGTCGTTTTGCGGTTTGCCGGCAAAGGCACCGTTCAGATCGACCAGGTGCAACCGGCGTGCCCCCTTGTTCACCCAGTTCAAGGCCATGTCGGCAGGGTTGTCGCTGAAGGTGGTGGCCTGGTCCATGTCGCCTTGCTTAAGGCGAACACAACGGCCGTCTTTCAGATCGATCGCGGGAATGAGCAGCATGGGACAGTCAACGCAGCAAAGCTGGCAAAAGTGGTCAAGTCGAAAAAATCGGAGACAAAGTTGTCAGGGCTTCCAGGCCAGGAAGTTGCGGTACAGGGCGAGGCCACAATCGGCACTTTTTTCGGGGTGAAACTGCGTCGCAAAAATATTATCGCGTGCCAGCGCCGAGGTAAAGCGCCCACCGTAGTCAGTCTCCCCCGCAGTGTGGCGCGCATCGGACGGTTTGGCGTAATAGCTGTGCACAAAATAGAAGTGGCTACCGTCCGGCACCCCGGCCCAGACCGGGTGAGGTCGGGTCTGCCAGACCTGGTTCCAGCCCATTTGCGGCACTTTGTAGCGGCTTCCATCCGGTTGGTGCTGGCCTTGCAGTTCAAAACGCACCACCTCGCCCGGCATCAGCCCCAGGCTGGCCGTGCCGCCGTGGCCGCCCTCGGCGCTGTGCTCGAGCAGCATTTGCATGCCCACACACACGCCAAAGAGTGGTTTGGTGGCAGCGGCTTCCAACACCGCGGGAAGCAGGCCGGAGTCGCGCAGCTCACGCATACAGTCCCGCATGGCGCCCTGCCCGGGCAAGACCACCCGCTCGGCGGCCCGCACCTGGTCGGGATCGGCCGTGATGACCACCTCCATCCCGCTGCCCTGGGCGGCGTGCAAGACAGCCTGCGCCACCGAGCGCAGATTGCCCATGCCGTAATCAATGACCGCGACGGTGCGCATGGCAGGTTTAGAGACTGCCCTTGGTCGAGGGGATGGTGCCCGCAGCGCGCGGGTCAATCTCGAGCGCTGCGCGCAACGCACGGGCAAAAGCCTTGAACACCGTCTCGGCCTGGTGGTGGGCGTTTTCGCCGCGCAGGTTGTCGATGTGCAGGGTGACAAAGGCGTGGTTCACAAAGCCTTGAAAAAACTCGAAGGCCAGCTGCGAATCGAAGGTGCCGATCATGCCGCTCTTGAACGGCACGTGCATGACCAGACCAGGACGGCCCGAAAAATCCACCACCACGCGGCTCAGGGCTTCATCCAGCGGCACATAGGCGTGGCCATAGCGGCGCAGTCCCTTTTTGTCGCCCACGGCCTGGGCCACCGCCTGGCCCAGCGTGATGCCCACGTCCTCGACCGTGTGGTGTCCATCGATGTGCAAATCGCCGTCGGCCTGAATGTCCAGGTCGATCAGACCATGGCGGGCGATTTGATCGAGCATGTGGTCAAAGAAGCCAATGCCGGTGTTCACCTTGCATTGACCCGTGCCGTCCAGGTTGAGTTGCACCCGGATGCGGGTTTCGGCGGTTTGGCGGCTGACGTCGGCGGTGCGTGCGTTCATGGTGTGGCTGGGCTGGTCAATCGGTGGTCGGCGGCGGGGTGACGGCGTTGGGTTGTAAGCGGGGAGGTCAGGACGGCTTGAGGGCCTCAGTGGATCAGGCCGGCACGGCCTCTGTCAAGGCCGCCACAAGGCGTTGGTTCTCGACAGGGGTGCCCACGGTCAAGCGCAGGCAACCTGCCAGCAAGGGGTGCATGGCCGACACGTTCTTCACCAGTACGCCACGGGCCTTGAGTCCATTGAACACCCGTGAAGCCGTGTCGTGCGGGGCTTCGCCGGGGGCACTCAGCCGCACCAGCAGCATGTTGGCTTCGCTGGGAAATGGTGTGGCACCCGGCACGGTGCTCAGTTGCTGTTGCAACCAGGCACGCTGGTCGCGCAGTTCACGGGCCTGCCGGGCAAACACCTCGGCATGCTCCAGGGCAAAGAGCGCGCACTCGGCGTTGAGCACGCTCACGTTGTAGGGCGGGCGCACCTTGTCCACTTGGGACACCAGGGCGGTCGGGCCGATCATGTAGCCCAGGCGTATGCCAGCCAGGCCGAATTTGGACAAGGTGCGCATCAACAGCACCTGGGCGTTGGCCACAGGGTCGCGGCGGATCTCGTCCAGCCAGGTGCGGCTGGAAAACGGTTGGTAGGCCTCGTCCATGACCACCAGACCGCCATAGGCCGACACCTGGGCGATGAGTCGGCGCATCACGTTGGCATCCCACAGGTTGGCGGTCGGGTTGTTGGGATAGGCCAGGTACACCAGGGCCGGCTGATGCTGGGCAATCGCGTCTCGCATGGCCACCTCGTCCAGCTCAAACGCAGCGGTCAGCGGCACGCCGATGAAGGTCAAACCTTGCAACTGGGCGCCCATGGCATACATGACAAAGCCCGGCTCAGGCGCCAGGATGCGTGCACCCGGCACATCACAGGCCATGGCCAGCAGGGAGATCAGCTCGTCCGACCCATTGCCCAGCATGAGCTGGTACCCAGCCGGCAGGTCAACATACGCCGCCAGGGCCTGTTTGAGATCGTCAATGCGCGGGCCCGGATACCGGTTGATCGCCACCGCGCCCAGACGACGGCCCAGCTCGGCCTGCAACGGTTCGGGCAAGGTGTAGGGGTTCTCCATCGCGTCGAGCTTCAAGTAGCCGGCGGCAGGCTGAACAGCGTAGGCGTGCATGGATTGCACGTCGGGTCGGATGAATCGCAAAGGCTGGCTCATGAAAGGTGGCTCACAACAGTCATCATACCGAGCACTCACCGCGGCTTGAGGCGCATTTCGGCGGCACGCGCATGCGCTTGCAGACCCTCGCCATGGGCCAGCACCGAAGCAATCTGACCGAGGGTTTGGGCACCGGCTTCGCTCACCTCGATGAGGCTGCTGCGTTTTTGGAAATCGTAAACCCCCAGCGGCGAACTGAAGCGTGCCGTGCCCGAGGTGGGCAACACGTGGTTGGGGCCAGCGCAATAATCGCCCAGCGACTCGCTGGTGAAGGCCCCCAGGAAAATGGCGCCCGCGTGGCGCAACAGGGGTTCCCAACGGTGCGGCTCGGCGCTCGACACTTCCAGGTGCTCTGGCGCGATGCGGTTGCTGATCTCGCACGCCTCTTCCATGCTGCGGGTGTGGATGAGCGCACCACGCCCCTGCAACGAGGCGCTGATGATGTCGCGACGGGGCATGTCGGGGAGCAAGCGGTCGATGGCGGCCTGCACCTGCGCGATGTAAGCCGCATCGGGACACAACAAAATGCTCTGGGCGAGTTCGTCGTGCTCGGCCTGGCTGAACAGGTCCATGGCCACCCAGTCGGGCGGCGTGCTGCCGTCAGCCAGCACCAGGATTTCGCTCGGGCCTGCAATCATGTCGATGCCCACGGTACCAAACACGCGTCGCTTGGCGGCCGCCACATAGGCGTTGCCGGGACCGGTGATCTTGTCCACCCGCGGAATGCTGGCCGTGCCGTAGGCCAAGGCGGCCACCGCCTGCGCGCCGCCCAGGGTGAAGGCGCGTGTGACACCCGCCACGTGCGCGGCGGCCAGCACCAGTTCATTGCGCTCACCCCGGGAGGCGGAGGCAGCACCATGACCACCCGTGGCCACACTGCCGCGCACCGGCGTGGGCACCACCATGATGATCTCGGACACGCCCGCCACATGGGCCGGAATGGCATTCATCAGAACGCTGGACGGGTAAGCCGCCTTGCCGCCGGGCACATAAATGCCCACCCGGTCCAGCGGTGTGACCTTCTGGCCGAGCAAGGTGCCGTCCTCGTCCCGAAAACTCCAGCTCTCGCCACTGGCCTGTTTTTGTGCCTCGTGGTAGCGGCGCACACGGGTCGCGGCGGCTTGCAAGGCGTGACGCTGCTCAGCGGGCAAGCCCTCAAAGGCACGCCGCAACTCATCGGCCCCGAGCTCCAGGTCGGCCATGCGCTCGACCACCAGTCCATCAAAGCGGCGGGTGAAGTCCAGCACAGCCTCGTCGCCACGCTGGCGCACATCGGCCAGGATATCGGCCACGCGCTGTTCGATGCCCTCGTCGGTCTCGGCGGACCAATGCAGACGCTGTTGAAAATCAGCGTCAAAGGTCGGCGAGGCGGTGGAGAGTTGGAGCACGGGGGGCATGGTGAGAACCGTTGGGTAAAACTTCAGGCGGCGCGGGCCGCCGTTGCGTTTGCAAAGGCGTCGATCAGGCGACGCAAGGGCGCTTGCTTGAGCTTGAGCGCGGCCTGGTTGACCACCAAGCGCGAGCTGATGTCCATGATGCGCTCGACCTCGATCAGGTCGTTGGCCTTGAGCGTGCTGCCGGTGGACACCAGGTCGACGATGGCATCGGCCAGACCCGTCAGCGGGGCCAGTTCCATGCTGCCGTAGAGCTTGACCAGGTCGACGTGCACGCCCTTGGTGGCGAAGAAATCACGGGCGATGCTCACGTACTTGGTGGCAACTTTCAGGCGCGAGCCCTGGCGCACCACCCCGGCGTAATCGAAGTCCTTGGGCACGGCCACGCTCATGCGGCAGCGGGCAATGCGCAAATCGAGCGGCTGGTACAAGCCCTGGCCGCCGTGTTCGATCAAGGTATCCAGGCCGGTCACACCGAGGTCGGCACCCCCGTATTGCACATAGGTGGGCACATCAGTCGCCCGCACCAGCACCACCCGCACATCGGTCTGGTTGGTGGGCAAAATGAGCTTGCGCGAGGTGTCGGGGTTCTCGAGCACCTCGATACCGGCGGCCTGCAACAGCGGCAAGGTCTCGTCGAAGATGCGTCCTTTGGACAGCGCGAGGGTGATCATGAGATCCTTTCGATATCGGCCCCGAGGGCTCGCAACTTGGACTCCATGCGGTCGTAGCCGCGGTCCAGATGGTAAATGCGGTCGACCACCGTCTCGCCGTCAGCCACCAGACCGGCAATGACCAGACTGGCCGACGCGCGCAAATCGGTGGCCATGACGTGCGCGCCCGACAGTTGGGGCACCCCCTCGATCACCGCCACCTTGCCGTCAATCTGGATATGCGCCCCCAGGCGCACCAGTTCGTTGACGTGCATGAAGCGGTTCTCAAAAATCGTTTCGGTCACCTTGCTGGTGCCCTGCGACACGGCATTGAGCACCATGAACTGGGCCTGCATGTCAGTCGGAAACCCCGGATATTCGGTGGTGCGAAAGGTTTGTGCACGGAGATGTTCAAACGCAGGGGCGGGGCTGTGAATGCGAATTCCTTCGGGCACCACGGTGACGGTGACACCCGCATCACGCAGCTTGTCGATCACGGCGTCAAGATGATCGGCACGGGCGTGGCGCAGCACCACATCGCCCCCCGTGGCGGCCACGGCGCACAGGAAAGTACCGGCCTCGATGCGATCGGCCACCACACGGTGACGCGCGCCATTCAAGCGCTCAACGCCCTGGATGTGGATGCGGCTGGTGCCGTGGCCTTCGATACGGGCGCCCATGCTGATGAGCAGTTCGGCCAAGTCGGGAATCTCCGGTTCTTGCGCGGCGTTTTCCAGGACAGTTTCGCCATCAGCCAGGGCCGCGGCCATCAAGAAATTTTCGGTGCCCGTGACGGTGACCATGTCGGTGGCAATGCGCGCTCCTCGCAAGCGGCTGCGCCCCACGGGCAGTCGCGCCACCATGTACCCATGCTCCACCACGATATCGGCACCCATGGCCTGCAAGCCCTTGATGTGCTGATCGACCGGGCGCGAGCCGATGGCGCAGCCTCCCGGCAAGGACACCCGCGCATGGCCACAGCGTGCCAGCAAGGGGCCCAGGGCCAGCACCGAGGCGCGCATGGTCTTCACCAATTCATAGGGCGCTTCGGCACGTTCGAGCGCCGACGCGTCGAGCGACACCTGTCCGTGCTCGGTGCGCTCCACGCGCACCCCCATGTTGGCCAGCAGCTTGAGCATGGTGGTCACGTCCTGCAAGCGCGGCACGTTGTCGAACACCACGGGCTGATCGGTCAGCAGTGCCGCACACAACTCGGGCAAGGCGGCGTTCTTGGCCCCTGCCACCTCGACCATGCCGTGCAGGGTGCGCCCACCCCGAATGAGTAGCTTGTCCATTCAGGCGCTCCGCTGGGCCTGCGCCCACTCGGCCGGGGTAAAGGTCTTCATGGACAACGCATGCACCTCGTCGGTGTGCATGCGTGACCCCAAGGTGGCATACACCCGCTGGTGACGCCGGATGGCTCGCAGGCCCTCAAACTCGGGCGAGACCACCAGCGCCTGCCAGTGGCGACCATCACCCTCCACTTCCAGGTGGTCGCAGCGCATGCCGGCAGCGATGATCTGTTGCAGTTCTTGGGCGGTCATGGGATTAGCCTCGAATTTTGTAGCCCGTGCGCAGCAAATGCAGGGCAATGCCCGCCACCACCGCCAGGGTGCTGGCCACCAGGCCCAGGCTCAACCAGGGCGAGACATCGCTGACCCCAAAAAAGCCATAGCGAAACCCGTCAATCATGTAGAAGAACGGGTTGAGGTGGCTCACACCCTGCCAGAACGTGGGCAAGGAGTGAATGGAATAGAACACGCCGCTCAAAAAGGTCATGGGCATGATGATGAAGTTCTGGAAGGCCGCCAACTGATCGAACTTCTCGGCCCACAAGCCGGCAATCAAGCCCAAGGTGCCCAACAAGGCAGCACCCATCAATGCAAAGGCCAGAATCCAAACCGGGGACACAAAGCTCATTGGGGTGGACAAGGCCGTCACGGCAAATACACCCAGCCCCACGGCCAAGCCCCGCACCATGGCCGAGCCCACATAGGCCACAAACCAGCTCCAGTGCCCGAGCGGTGTGAGCAGCAAAAACACCAGGTTGCCCATGATCTTGCTCTGTATCAGCGAGGACGAGCTGTTGGCAAACGCGTTTTGCAGCAAGCTCATCATGACCAGGCCGGGGATGAGGAAGGCGGTGTAGCTCACCTGGTCATAGACCTTGACCCGGTCTTCCAGCACATGACCGAAGATCAACAGGTACAGCACGGCGGTGAGCACGGGAGCCGCCACGGTCTGGAAGCTCACCTTCCAGAACCGCATCACTTCCTTGTAAAAGAGCGCGCGCCAGCCCATCATGCCGAACCTCCGCCAGGCATCGGTGACTGCTGTTGGTTCATGACCTCGAGGAACACGTCCTCCAGGTCAGCCTTGCGAATCTCGACATCCTCGGCCACCAGACCGGCTTGTCGGACCGCAGACAGGTGACGTTCAATCTCGGCCGCGTCGTGCGCAGGCAACTGCACGATACGGCCCACCACACGGGCCTTGCTGGCCAACTCGGGGGGCAAGGCAGCATCGAGCTTGAAGCGCAACACATTGCTGGACGCCGAACGCAGCAACTCGCTGGTGCGGTCCAGCGCCACCACCCGCCCCTGCTTGAGCATGGCAATGCGCCCGCACAGGGCTTCGGCTTCCTCGAGGTAATGGGTGGTGAGCAAGACGGTATGGCCTTCTCGGTTGAGCTTGGCGATGAACTGCCACAAGGTCTGGCGCAACTCCACGTCCACCCCGGCGGTGGGCTCATCCAGCACGATGACCGGCGGCTTGTGCACCAACGCCTGTGCCACCAACACGCGTCGCTTCATGCCCCCGGAGAGCTGGCGCATGTTGCTGTTGGCCTTGTCGGTCAGGCCCAGGCTGGCGAGCAACTCATCGATCCAGTCGTCGTTGCCGGTGACGCCGAAGTAGCCCGACTGGAAGCGCAAGGTCTCGCGCACATTGAAGAAAGGGTCGAACACAAGTTCTTGCGGCACCACGCCGAGCTGTCGACGCGCCAGGGCGGGTTGCTCGCGCACATCGTGGCCCATGACCTGTACGCGCCCCGAGGTGGCACGGTTCAAACCGGCCAGGATGCTGATCAGCGTGGTCTTGCCCGCCCCATTGGGCCCCAGGAGGCCAAAGAACTCGCCAGGCTGGATGTCCAGGCTCACGCCATCGAGAGCCTGAAACGGCCCGCGATCGGTGGAGTAGGTCTTGGAGACGGATTGAAAGGAGATGGCGGGCATGGCGAACCCACTATTTTACGGCGAGCGGGCGAGTGATCGTAGGTGTGGCAGCGCGGATGTCCGGGCGCAGGCCCAGGCATTCATCCGGATCTGTGTGCTCAGACCTGGGCGCTGCCACCAGCCAGCTGGTGGGCGAGCTCAATGGGAGGACGACAAACCCAGGCCGGATTCGATGCCGTAGACGTGAGCGAGTTGTCGGGCCTGAGCAGGCAGCTCGCGCACCTGCACCCGGCAACCGCGGCCCAGGGCCGCACGCTGCAGCGCCAGCAACACCGCCAGGGCCGAAGAATCAAAACGGCGCAAGGCCGATGCGTCCAGCCAGACTTCGCCGTCTGAGGGCAACCGACGAACCCAGTCTTGCCAACAGGCCTGAGCCTCGCGGTGGGTCAGCACAGCGGGCATGGAAAGCTTGAGAGGAACGTTCATGTCAGCCATCGGTGCGCCGCGCTCAGGGACGGGTCCCGGGTTTGTTGCGATCGCTCAGGCTGGCAATGAGGCCGTCCAAACCTCGGGCATTGATTTCCTGTCCAAACTGGGTGCGGTAGGTATCCACCAGCCACACACCCATGACATTGAGGTTGTAAATCTTCCACCCCCAACCCTGACCCGGCGTTTTTTCGAGCCGGTAATCGAGTTGGATGGGCTCGGGGCCGCCTCGAATTTCGGAGCGCACCAGCACCTCGGTGTCCTCAGGGGCTGCGCGCAATGGCTTGACCTGGATGGTCTGGTCCTTGATCTGGCCCAGAGCACCTGCATACGTTCGGATGAGCAAGGCCTTGAATTCGTCTTGCAGACGGGCTTGTTGCTCCGGTGTTGCCTGACGCCAGGCCGGGCCCACGGCCGAGGCTGTCATGCGGCGGAAATTCAGGTGGGGCATAACGCGCGCATCGACCACGGCAGCAACGCGCTGCACGTCACCCGTCTTCAGGCTGCGGTCGTTTTTCACCACCTCGAGCAACTCTGCGGACAAACGTCGCACAAAAGCGTCAGCAGCCTCGTCAGCGGCCCGGGCCGCCGACGGACTCAGCAAGGCTGCCCCCAGCAGTGTCAAACTCGCAAGAGCCAGCAGCCATGCGCGTCGAGAGACTTCCGCCGGCATGCCTTGCCATGCCACAAGCCCCTGGCGATCAGGGCGCGCGGGCGTTGTGGAGCGGCAAGGGCTGTTGGGAGACATCATGGTTTGGATTGTCCCTCAGTTCCAGGAGCCGGGTCGGCGCCTGATCGGTCGGGCGGGTTGCCATCCCAGACATCGGACAAGCGCTTTTGCAAGAAGACATCCCGCACAAAGGTGTACTTGTCGATCGCCATCGCATCCACTTGATCCGTGGCTTTCAATAAACGCGCACGCTTGTCCACCAGGTTGATGACCGTGAGCGTGTTGCGCGCGGGCACCTCCTCGAGGTGGCGCACCAGGTTGCCCTTGGTGTCGACGGGCAGGCTGGCCCCATCACGCAAGGTCGAAGGACCCAGCAAGGGCAGCACCACATACGGACCGCTGGGCACGCCCCAGTAGCCCAGGGTCTGACCAAAGTCTTCAGGATGGCGTTCGAGCCTCAGGGGGGTGGCCACATCAAAGACCCCCAAGATCCCCACCACCGAGTTGACCACCACACGGGCCCCCGTTTCCAAGGTTTGCGCGGGCTTGAGTTGCAGGGCGTTGTTGAGGGTGGACCACACGTCGGCCAGGTTGGCAAAGAAGTTGCCGATGCCGGTGCGAATGGGCGACGGTGTGACCTCTTGGTAGGTGCGCGCCACGGGGCGAATGACGGAGCTGTCCAGCGCTTCGTTGAAACCGTAAATGCTGCGGTTCAAGGGCTCCAGCGGATCACGGGCCACCGCGTTAGGGCCGCTGGCGCAACCGACCAAAGCGAGCACAGTGGCCAGCACCAGCCACCTGACAAGAGAAGAGAAAAAGTGGGTACTCATGGTTTGTTTGTGCTCGGCGTATCGGCCGCTTTGTTGTAAAGGAACTGGCTGATCAAGGACTCCAGCACCATGGCGGATTGCGTTTGCTGCACCCGGTCGCCGTCGGCCAGGTTGGTTTCCCCGGCGCCGGCTTCGATACCAATGTACTGCTCCCCCAGCAAGCCGCTGGTGAGAATTTTCAGCGAACTGTCCTTGGGAAAGGCATAGCGCTTTTCCAGCGCCAGGGTGACCGTGGCCTGGAAGGTCTTGTCGTCAAAGGCAATCCCGTCCACACGTCCCACCACCACGCCGGCACTTTTGACGGCCGCCTGACGCTTGAGCCCGCCGATGTTGTCAAAGCGCGCCGTGACACGGTAGGTCGACTGCATGTTGAGACTCAGCAGGTTGGCCGACTGCAGGGCCAAAAACAGCAAGGCCACGGCACCGATCAGCACCAGCAGGCCCACCCACACATCATTCTTGGATCGTTGCATCACGTCCCCCTTCAAATACTGAACATCAACGCGGTGAGCAGGAAGTCCAGACCCAGCACCGCCAGCGACGCGACCACCACGGTCCGGGTGGTCGCGCGCGACACGCCCTCGGGTGTCGGTTGCGCCTCATACCCTTGCAACAGCGCCACGAAGGTCACGGTCACGCCAAACACCAGACTCTTGACCACGCCATTGCCCACGTCCTTCCAGACGTCGACCCCGCCTTGCATCTGTCCCCAGAACGAACCCGGGTCCACCCCGATCATCACCACACCCACGACCCAACCACCCAGGATACCGACCGCACTGAACACCGCGGCCAGGATGGGCATGGTCAGCACGCCCGCCAAAAAGCGGGGCGCCAGGATCCGGCGAAGTGGATCCACCGCCATCAGGTCCATGGCGCTGAGTTGTTCGCCGGCCTTCATGAGCCCAATCTCCGCTGTGAGCGATGTGCCCGCGCGACCCGCAAAGAGCAGTGCGGTCACCACAGGTCCCAGCTCACGCACCAGGCTCAAGGCCACCAGCAAGCCCAACGCGGAGGAGGAGCCGTACCGCTGCAGGGTGTAGTAGCCCTGCAGGCCCAAGACAAAGCCCACAAACAAGCCCGACACCGAGATGATGGCCAGCGAATAATTGCCCAGAAAGTGCATCTGGTCCCGCACCAAGCCAAAGCGGCGCAGGGTGGGTCCGATCAGCCACACCAGACGGGCAAAGAGACGCGCTGCATGGCCCATATCGGCCAATTGCTGACGGATGGCCAGGCCCAGATCGGCGAGCCATTTCATCGACGGTCTCCGGCAACCGGCCTCAAACCGAAGTCTTCTTCCACCGAAGCGGCCGGGAAATGAAAGCGCACCGGGCCTTCAGGGGCGGCTGAGACGAATTGATGCACCAGGGGATCCTGGCTGGCGCGCACTTGCTGGGGCGTGCCCTGCGCTGCCACACGACCATTGGCCAGAATGATGACCTGGTCGGCAATGTGAAAGGTTTCATCCAGGTCGTGCGAGACCACCACGCTGGTGAGACCCAAACTGTCGTTGAGTTGGCGGATCAAGCGCGCCGCCGTTCCCAGAGAAATCGGATCCAGCCCCGCAAAGGGTTCGTCGTACATGACCAACTCAGGGTCGAGGGCAATCGCGCGGGCCAGCGCCACGCGACGGGCCATGCCTCCCGAGACCTCGCTCGGCTTGAGATCACGCGCACCACGCAGGCCCACGGCCTCGAGTTTCATCAGGACAATGTCGCGAATCAGGGCTTCATCCAACTCGGTGTGCTCGCGCAAGGGAAAGGCCACGTTGTCGAACACATTCAGGTCGGTGAACAGGGCCCCAAACTGGAACAGCATGCCCATGCGGCGACGCAGGGCATACAGACCCTCCTGCTTCAAGCTCCCCACATCCTGCCCGTCAAACAGCACCTGCCCTGACTGTGCACGGACCTGCCCCCCAATCAGGCGCAGCACCGTGGTCTTGCCACCGCCCGATGCGCCCATCAGCGCGGTGACCTTGCCACGCGGCACGCACAGGCTCACCCCGTCCAGAATCAGGCGGTCGTTGTAACCAAATTGCAGGTCACGCAGTTCGACAAGTGGGGTGGTGTCTGTGGACATGAAAGACAAAAAAGCCGGGATGACCGGCTTTTAAATCATAAGTGCTCATTGTAAAGCCTGACTGTGCGTGGTTCGGAGCACGTGGCGGGCTGGTTCCCTGAACCTCGGCCGCAGCGTCCTCCTTCCGCCCCACACCACTCAGCGAGGCAGGACGGTGGATCCCATCAGGAACTCATCCACTGCACGGGCGGCCTGGCGTCCCTCACGGATGGCCCAGACCACCAGCGACTGGCCGCGGCGCATGTCACCGGCCGCAAACACCTTGGCCACATTGGTGGTGTAACCGCCTTCCGCTTCGGTGCTGGCCTTGGCATTGCCACGCGCATCTTTTTCGATGCCAAAGGCGTCGAGCACGGTGGCGACCGGGTTCACAAAGCCCATGGCGAGCAACACCAGATCTGCCTCGTAGGTTTTCTCGGTGCCCGGCACCTCCACCATCTTGCCGTCCTTCAACTCGATGTGCACGGTCTTGAGGCCCTTGACCTGGCCCTTCTCGCCGATGAATTCCTTGGTGGAGATGGCAAACTCGCGCACACAGCCTTCTTCGTGGCTGGAGCTGGTGCGCAGTTTCAGCGGCCAATACGGCCACACCAAGGGCTTGTTCTCTTGCTCGGGGGGCTGGGGCATCACTTCAAACTGCACCACGCTGGTGGCGCCATGGCGGTTGCTGGTACCGACGCAATCGCTGCCGGTATCGCCGCCCCCAATCACGATGACCTTCTTGCCGTCCGCACGCAACTGGCCGGGCAACTTGTCGCCGGCGTTGACCTTGTTTTGCTGCGGCAGAAATTCCATGGCGAAATGAATGCCACTCAGCTCACGGCCGGGCACCGGCAAGTCGCGCGACTGCTCAGCGCCACCGGTCAACAGCACCGCGTCGAAGTCTTGCTTCAACTGCTCGGCCGACACAGTTTCCTGGGCCCAGTTGGTGACCTTGGTGTCCTTGGGCAGGCCGCCCACGAGCACACCGGTGCGGAAGGTCACGCCCTCGGCCTGCATTTGCTCGACACGGCGGTCGATGTGCGACTTCTCCATCTTGAAGTCGGGAATCCCGTAGCGCAGCAGACCGCCCACACGGTCATTCTTTTCGAACACGGTCACGTCATGACCCGCGCGCGCGAGTTGCTGGGCAGCGGCCAGGCCGGCGGGACCTGCACCCACGATGGCCACTTTCTTGCCCGTCTTGTGTTTGGCCGGTCGCGGCGTGACCCAGCCCTCGGCCCAGGCACGGTCGATGATGGCGTGCTCAATCGACTTGATGCCCACGGCATCGTCGTTCACGTTCAGCGTGCACGCTGCCTCGCAAGGCGCAGGACAGATGCGGCCGGTGAACTCGGGAAAGTTGTTGGTCGAATGCAGCACCTCGATCGCGTTCTTCCAGTCGCCTTGGAAAACCAGGTCGTTGAAATCCGGAATGATGTTGTTGACCGGACAACCGCTGTTGCAAAACGGCGTGCCGCAGTCCATGCAGCGCGCGCTTTGCTGCTTGGCTTGTGATTCGTCCAGGCCAATGACAAATTCCTTGTAGTGCTTCAGACGCTCGGTGACGGGCTTGTAGCCCTCCTCAAGACGCTCAAATTCCATGAAGCCGGTGATTTTTCCCATGATGTGATTCCTTCTTGCTCGTCGGCGTGTCGTGGAACAGTGTCCTTACTTGGCGGTGGCGGCGCGGGCCTTCTTGGCCGGTGCCACGGCGCTGGCCTTGGCCTTGGCCTTGGCGGCCAACTCACCCAGCGCGCGCTTGTATTCGTTGGGGAACACCTTCACGAATTTGCCGCGTGACTCGGCCCAGTTGTCCAGCAAATCGCGGGCACGCTTGGAGCCGGTCCAGCGGTGGTGGTCTTCGAGCAACTTGCGCAGTTGCGCTTCATCGCTTTGGCCACGGTGCCAGATGTCCTTGGACATCGCCGCTTCCTGCTCGGCGGCGCTGAGCACCTTGTCAAGCGACACCATGGCCGTGTTGCAACGCGTGGCGAACTGGCCGTCCTCGTCGTACACATAGGCCAGGCCACCGCTCATGCCAGCCGCGAAGTTACGGCCGGTCTTGCCCAACACGGCCACGGTACCCCCGGTCATGTATTCACAACCGTGGTCGCCCGTGCCTTCCACCACGGCCGTTGCACCCGACAGTCGCACGGCAAAGCGCTCGCCTGCCACGCCACTGAAGTAGGCTTCACCGCTGGTGGCACCGTACATCACGGTATTACCGACGATGATGTTGTCGGTGGCCACACCACGGAAGTCCAGACTGGGGCGCACCACCACGCGTCCACCCGACAAGCCTTTGCCGGTGTAGTCGTTGGCGTCGCCAATCAGGTACAGCGTGATACCGGGTGCCAGGAAGGCGCCGAACGATTGACCACCCGTGCCCTCCAGTTGAATGCGCAGCGTGTCATCCGGCAGACCTTCAGGGCGCACGCGAGTCAAGGCACCGGAGAGCATGGCGCCCACCGAGCGGTTGACGTTGCGCGCCACTTCCATGAACTGAACCTTTTCGCCCTTTTCAATAGCGGCTTTCGACTTCTCGATCAGCACGCGGTCCAGTGTCTTGTCCAGGCCGTGATCCTGCGCGTCCACATGGTGACGCGCCACATCGGCGGGCACCTGGGGCGTGGCCAGCAAACGACCGAAGTCGAGTCCTCGGGCCTTCCAATGCGCGATGCCTTGCTTCATGTCGAGCAAATCGCTGCGGCCGATCAGGTCATCAAAGGTGGCGACACCCAGCTGGGCCATGATCTGACGCACTTCTTCGGCGACAAAGAAGAAATAGTTGACCACGTGCTCCGGCTTGCCCGAGAACTTCTGACGCAACACCGGGTCTTGCGTGGCCACGCCCACCGGGCAGGTATTGAGGTGGCACTTGCGCATCATGATGCAGCCCTCCACCACCAGCGGCGCGGTGGCGAAGCCGAACTCGTCCGCACCCAGCAAGGCTGCGATGGCCACATCGCGACCCGTCTTGAGCTGGCCATCGGCCTGCACACGGATACGGCCGCGCAGCCGGTTGAGCACCAGGGTCTGCTGGGTCTCGGCCAGGCCGATTTCCCACGGACTGCCGGCGTGCTTGATGGAGGACCAGGGCGAGGCGCCCGTGCCGCCATCATGGCCGGCGATCACCACGTGATCGCTCTTGCACTTGGCCACCCCCGCTGCGATGGTGCCCACGCCGATTTCCGACACCAGCTTGACACTGATGGAGGCGTGCGGCGCCACGTTTTTGAGGTCGTGGATGAGCTGGGCCAAATCCTCGATGGAGTAAATGTCGTGGTGGGGCGGGGGCGAAATCAGACCCACACCCGGCACGCTGTAGCGCAACTTGCCGATGTATTCGGACACCTTGCCACCCGGCAGCTGACCGCCTTCACCCGGTTTGGCGCCTTGCGCCATCTTGATCTGGATCTGATCTGAGGAAGTGAGGTATTCAGCCGTCACCCCAAAGCGGCCCGAGGCCACCTGCTTGATGCGCGAGCGCAGGCTGTCGCCATCGAGCAGCGGCGTGTCCACTTCCACTTGCTCGTCGCCGATCACGCTCTTGAGGGTCTCGCCCTTCTTGATGGGGATGCCCTTGAGCTCATTGCGGTAGCGCGCCGGGTCCTCACCCCCCTCACCCGTGTTGCTCTTGCCGCCAATACGATTCATGGCAATGGCGAGCGTGGCGTGGGCTTCGGTGGAGATCGAGCCCAGCGACATGGCGCCGGTGGCGAAGCGCTTGACGATCTCGGCCGCCGGCTCGACCTGATCGAGGGGAATGGCCTTGGAGGGATCAATCTTGAACTCAAACAAACCGCGCAGCGTCATGTGCCGTTTGCTCTGGTCGTTGATGATCTGCGCGTACTCTTTGTAGGTGTTGAAGTTGTTGGCGCGCGTGCTGTGCTGGAGCTTGGCTATCGCATCGGGCGTCCACATGTGCTCTTCACCGCGGGAGCGCCAGGCGTATTCGCCGCCGGTGTCGAGCATGCCGGCCAGCACGGGGTCGTCACCAAAGGCGGCCTGGTGCATGCGAATGGCTTCTTCGGCCATCTCGAAAATGCTGATGCCTTCCACCCGGCTGGCGGTGCCGGTGAAATACTTTTGCACCGTCTCGCTGTTGATGCCAATGGCTTCGAACAGTTGTGCGCCGCAGTAGCTCATGTAGGTGGACACGCCCATCTTGGACATGATCTTGGACAGGCCCTTGCCAATCGCCTTGACATAGTTGTAGATGGCTTTCTCGGCCGACAGGTCCGCCGGCAGGTCCTGGTGCATGGCCGCCAGGGTTTCCATGGCGAGGTAGGGGTGCACGGCTTCGGCACCATAACCGGCCAGCACCGCAAAGTGATGCACCTCGCGTGCGCTGCCCGTTTCCACCACCAGGCCGGCGGAGGTGCGCAAGCCCTCACGCACCAGGTGCTGGTGAATGGCCGACAAGGCGAGCACCGCAGGAATGGCCACCTGGGTCGCACTCACCCCGCGATCGCTCAGGATCAGAATGTTGCGTCCCCCCTTGATGGCGTCCACGCTGGCAGCGCACAACGAGGCCAGTTTGGCTTCCACCCCGTCCTTGCCCCACTCGATGGGGTAGGTGATGTCAAGGGTGGCGCTCCTGAACTTGCCCTGGGTGTAGGTTTCGATGTTGCGCAGCTTGGCCATGTCCTCGAAGCCGAGGATGGGCTGGCTCACCTCCAGGCGCATGGGCGGGTTGACCTGGTTGATGTCGAGCAGGTTGGGTTTGGGGCCGATGAAGGACACCAGCGACATCACGATGGCCTCGCGGATCGGATCGATCGGCGGGTTGGTCACCTGGGCGAACAACTGCTTGAAGTAGTTGTACAGCGGTTTGTTCTTGCTGGAGAGGACAGCCAGGGGGCTGTCGTTGCCCATGGAGCCAATGCCCTCTTCGCCGTTGATGGCCATGGGGGCCATCAGGAACTTGATGTCTTCCTGGCTGAAACCAAACGCCTGCTGACGGTCCAGCAGGGACACAGCGCTGGCGGGCGCAGCCGACGATTGGCCCTCGACATTAACATCGTCGAGCTTGATGCGCAGGTTCTCGATCCACTGCTTGTAGGGCTTGGTGTTGGCCAGGCCGGACTTGAGCTCCTCGTCGTTGATCATGCGACCTTGTTCAAGGTCGATCAGGAACATCTTGCCAGGCTGCAGACGCCATTTGCGCACGATCTTGCTCTCGGGCACGGGCAGCACGCCCGACTCGGAGCCCATGATCACCATGTCGTCGTCGGTGATGCAGTAGCGCGAGGGACGCAGGCCGTTGCGGTCCAGCGTGGCCCCAATTTGTCGACCGTCGGTGAACACGATGGACGCCGGGCCGTCCCAGGGTTCGAGCATGGCGGCGTGGTATTCGTAGAAGGCCTTGCGGCGCTCGTCCATGGTGGTGTGCTGCTCCCAGGGCTCGGGAATCATCATCATCACAGCCTGGCTGATCGGGTAACCGGCCATGGTCAACAATTCCAGGCAGTTGTCAAAAGTCGCGGTGTCAGACTGGTCGGCAAAGCTGATGGGGTAGAGCTTGTGCAAGTCTTCGCCCAGCACCGGAGAGGACATCACGCCTTCGCGTGCCTTCATCCAGTTGTAGTTGCCCTTGACGGTGTTGATCTCACCGTTATGGGCGACGTAGCGGTACGGGTGGGCCAGCGGCCACTCGGGGAAGGTGTTGGTGGAGAAGCGCTGGTGCACCAGGCCCAGGGCAGACACGCAGCGCGGATCTTGCAGGTCCATGAAATAGGTGCCCACCTGATCGGCCAGCAGCAGGCCTTTGTAAATGACCGTGCGGCTGGACATGCTCGGCACATAGTATTCCTTGCTGTGCTTGAGCTGCAGGTTTTGGATGGCGGCGCTGGCCGTCTTGCGAATCACATACAGCTTGCGCTCCAGGGCGTCCTGCACGATCACATCGCTGCCACGTCCGATGAAGACCTGGCGAATCACCGGCTCTTTGTCGCGGACGGTGGGCGACATCGGCATTTCGAGGTTCACCGGCACATCGCGCCAACCCAGCAACACCTGACCTTCGGCCTGGATGGCACGCTCGAGCTCCTGCTCACAGGCCTGACGCGACGCATGCTCCTTGGGCAGGAAAATCATGCCCACGCCATATTCGCCCATGGGTGGCAGGTTCACGCCTTGCTTGGCCATCTCTTCACGGTAGAGCGCGTCGGGCAACTGAATCAAGATACCCGCGCCGTCGCCCATCAGCTTGTCAGCCCCCACAGCCCCCCGGTGGTCCAGGTTCTCGAGGATCTTCAGCGCCTGCCCCACGATGGCGTGGCTTTTGTGTCCCTTGATGTGCGCCACAAAACCCACGCCACAGGCGTCATGCTCCTGATTGGCGGCATACAAACCATGGTTTTGCAGATATTCTTTTTCGGCAGCCGTCGTCATGGCGCACTCCTTCAAATTTCAGCGGGACACGAAGCATAGTGCACTGCAACATGAATGCCAAGAAAAATAATTGGGGTCAGATTCCAATTAATTTCGAAATTTGGAGAGATGAATTTATTTGGGGACAGATTAAAAAGAGTGCTTTACGACACATTTCAACGCCATTCAAGCGTTCAGATTCCCATCAAGTCGAAGAGGACGAGGGATTTCGTCCCGAGAAGGGTCTTCCCGCTCGCCCTTTGACGACGCGACGATCGGTTTGCCTTTGCAAATTCGCCACAAAGGCGGTCTCCCCCAATGCCCAACCGCTGAGCGCGGATTGGGTCAACGCACGTTCCTGATCCTCGCTCAAGCCGGCATGCACCAATTCGGCGTATGCCGCCTCGCGGGCAAACGGGGTGTTGCCCAGGGTCCAGACGAGGGGGTGGGGGGTAACCCATCGATCCACCCGCAGTCCGATGTAGTGCGCATGGCTGGACCACAGGTGGTCTTGCGGTTGCGTCACCATCCCGGCGCGCACCGGGTTGAGATCGATGTAGGCCATGCATGCCAGCAAGTACCGATCCGTCTGGATCAGCGTCGAGCGATAGCGCCCTTCCCAGAGCGTCCCCGTTCGTCCGTGGCGTTGATTGAAAGCGCGCACATAGGTTCGGCCCACCGATTGCATCATGAGTGGCAGCGCGCGATCACGCCGCGGCGTGACCAGCAAGTGAAGATGATTGTCCATCAGCACGTAGGCATGAATCTCCACGCCCTGGGCCCTGGCATGCTGCTCAAGCAAGTCGAGCATCCAACGACGATCGGAATCGTCTCGAAAAATAGCCTGACGGTTATTCCCCCGCAGGATCACATGGTGCGGGTA
>Ga0192647_100201_pt1 | contig 40025 bp, 40 predicted proteins | sample LauGreFa1BDMLBSN_2_FD_133046 | JGI IMG/M metagenome (GOLD analysis project Ga0192647, IMG submission 133046) | Freshwater lake microbial communities from Lake Michigan, USA - Fa13.BD.MLB.SN - reassembly | ecosystem: Environmental > Aquatic > Freshwater > Lake | place: Lake Michigan, USA... | reverse complement strand
ATTTCGTCAAGGTTTTTTGTAGCCGTTGAACAGCGTGCCCCACAAGGAGCGCTTGACATCGCTGGTGCCCATGAACCAGTCTGCCAAAGGAAAGGTCAGGTTCATGTTTTTATGCATCATGATGCCCTGGTTGTGGTGCGCCGCATGATGTCGTCGGATGGTGTTGATGAACGGCAAGTACCTCAGCCACTTGTTGTCTGGTATGTGGCAGCAAAAGTGAAACGTTTCATAGACCAAGTAATGCGCCACGATGGTCATGAAGCTGATGTAGCCCGCGTTGGCACCCCACAGCCCACTGATTAACCAAGCGATGCCACCCCCGCCGATGGTCAACACCCCAAGTACCCGCCAAGGGAAAAACACAATGCGAAATTCGCGAACACTGTCGAAGGTGTAATTGGCGTCTGTGAAATACTGGTGGTGTTGTCTGGTGTGCCGGTCGTAAATGGCCCGCAGCGCAAACACATCGATATGTCGGTGCATCACATACTTGTGCATGGCCCATTCAACGAAGTTGCCTGTGACAGCCACAGGCAACACCATCCACCAAGCCCAGGTGGCATCATTCAATTGGTGAAAGCCATAAACCAACATTGCCAAACCTACTAAGTAAATGACTGCGGTGTGCAACAAGCCGTTGTAGAACGGGCTGATGTGGGCGCGGTAATGCTCACGAAACTGACGTTGGTGTTCTGTCATCGCGTTGGGTTCGGAAAAAGTGGTCATCTCGGTCTCTCCTGTGAATACCCGCCCAGCTGTGTGCTGGTTGAATACATGGTTTGAAGCTACAACACCAATATCGCCCTGAAATCGTTCACGTTCGTGTGTGTCGGGCCAGTCACCACCAAATCATTCAAGGCTTCAAACAAACGGTAACTGTCATTTCTGTCGGCATGGTCAGCAGGTTGGATGCCCTGCTGCGCACAGCGCGCCAAGGTGTCGGGCGTGACGATGGCGCCAGCGTTGTCTTCCACGCCGTCAATGCCATCGGTGTCGGCCGCCAATGCCCACACGCGCGGTTGTGCTTGCAAGGCCGTGGCCAAGCCCAAACAAAATTCGCCCGCGCGCCCGCCTTTGCCTTTGGGAAATCCGGCCACGGGTGGGCGCAGGGTCACAGTCGTTTCGCCGCCGCTCAAAATCACGCAAGGGGCTTGAAACGGTCCGTGGCCATGGGCCGCAGCGCGGGCCAATGCGGCGTGCATTTTGGCGATCTCGCGGGATTCGCCCTCGATTTCATCTGACAACACGTACGCATTCAAACCGGCCGCACGCGCTGCTTCGGCTGCGGCTTGCAAAGACTGCATGGGCGTGGCGAGCATCTTGACTTGGTGAGACGCAAACACAGACGAACTGGACTTGGGTGTTTCCAAAGTGGCGTCTTTCAAAGCCTGTCGCACTGACGCTGGAATGGCAATGCCATAGCGATCCAAGATGGCCAGTGCTTGTTCGCAGGTGCTGTCATCGGCGACGGTGGGGCCGCTGGCAATCACGGCGGGGTCATCGCCAGGCACATCGCTGATGGTCAGTGTGCACACGCTGGCAGGGTGACATGCCGCCGCCAATCTGCCGCCTTTGATGCGCGAGAGGTGTTTTCGCACGGTGTTCATTTCGCCGATCGGTGCACCGCAAGCCAACAAGTCTTGGTTGATGCGTTGCTTGTCTTGCAAAGTCAGTCCCTCCGCCGGCAAGGTCAATAACGAAGAGCCGCCGCCAGAGATCAGGCAAATCACCAAGTCGTCTGCCCCCGCAGCACGCGCCAATGCCAACATGCGTTCGGCTGCGTCAACCCCTGCTTGGTCAGGCACCGGGTGCGCTGCTTCACAAATCTCGATGCGCTGACGCAACCCTGCCGGACGCGGTGGCGTGTGGTGATATCGGGTCACCACCAAACCGTCGAGTGGCGCGTTCTCTGGCCAACATTGCTCGAGGGCATGCGCCATCGCGCCAGCCGCTTTGCCTGCGCCCAACACCCACGTGCGACCGCGAGGCGGTGCTGGCAACAAGGCCGCCATGTTCGGCAACGGCTGGGCGCGCGCCACAGCCACCTCAAACAAATGGCGTAAAAAAGCGGCGGGCTGTTGCCGGGGGTCGGGAGGTCTGTTCATGGGCAAAGAGGATAACGGATTGACTCAAGTTTGGCCGGTTGCCGCCGATCTACCTTTCGATACCCGCTGAAAGAACCCTATGCAAGCCTCTGACGTCAACAAATACTTGAAAGACACCGCCAATGACCCTGAAAGTCTGTGGCTGATCGTGGCCTCGGTGGTGTTTTTTCCGCTGGTGCTGGCTTGGGCTGTTTGGAAGTTGTTCAACAAAGGGGCGGATGCGTTTTTGGCGCAAGCGCTCTACAACACCAAGCTCAAGCATTTTCAGGATGCGCGGATCGAAACCCTCAAAGAAGCCCACAAGCAACAAATGATGTTCGAGTATCAGCAGTACTTGGCAGAACGCGAAAAACGCTTACAGGCTTATGAGAAAAAAATCAGGGCCCAGGCGCCCCCGCCAGAAACCACCGCCCCAGCGCTTGACGCTCCTGCTCAGTGATGCGGGTGGCGTTGCTCATGGGCATTTGACGCAACACCACCACTTGTTGGTAGATGTTTTGTGCATTGGCACTGATGAGTGACGGACTGTCTAAGCGCAAATTTTTCATTTGAACTTTTTCACCATGGCAACTGACGCAGCGTTGGTTGACGATGGCTTGAACTTCCTCAAAAGTCACAGGTTGATCGGCGTTGGATGAGGCCGTGGTTCCCGTGCTGGGCCACAGCGCCAGCACCAAGGCCAAGATCAAACTGACACCTGCCAATGCATACGGCCAAGGGTGTGCGGCTTTGCCCAAGTGCCAACTGTGTTTTTGCACAAAGAATTGGCGTATCAACACACCAGCGAACATCATCACAAACAACAAGGCCCAACGTTGCGGGTGATTGACCAACAGGCCCTCGTGGTTGGCCAACATGGCAAACAACACGGGCAAAGTGAAATAGGTGTTGTGCACGCTGCGCTGCTTGCCGCGTTGTCCATGAATGGCCAAAGACGCTTCGTCGAAGGGTTGTCCGCTGGTGAGCGCTTTGACCACGATGCGTTGGCCCGGGATGATGCAAAAAAAGACATTCGCGCTCATGGTGGTGGCCAAGGTCGCGCCCATGAGCACGAACGCGGCACGTCCCGCATACAGTTGGTTGAACAACCAACACAGCACCGCCACCAACACCAGAAGTATCAGTGCAAGCCAGCGCTCGCCATGCGCGCGTTGACCCAAGGTTTTGCACAGCGTGTCGTAGACCCACCAAAAGCCCGCCATGAAACCCAAGGCGGTGAAACCGGCTGCATGGGTAGACCACGCGTGTACAGCGGGGTCGATCAAATACACGTTGGCTTGCCACAAGTAAAGCACGCAAAACAGCGCGAATCCACTCAACCAAGTGGTGTAGCTTTCCCAATAAAACCAATGCAACGTGCTGTTGATGTGTCCGGGTGCGCCGAGGTATTTTTGCGGGTTGTAAAAACCGCCGCCGTGCACTGCCCACATTTCACCGCCGACGCCTTTGGCTTGCAGGTTGGGGTCTTGTGGGGGAACGAGGTTACTGTCCAGAAACACGAAATAAAACGAGGAGCCAATCCAAGCAATGGCGACAATGACATGCAACCAGCGCAGCAACAATTGAGCCCATTCAAGCAAGTACATTTCCATAGGGCTTGACTATATTCTGATTTTTTTGAATCGATGTCTGTTCAGGATTTAAAAACCCGTTTGCAACAACTGCGCGGCCACCGACACCGCAATCACCTCGGGCAGTTTGCTGTCAATCCCCGCGATGCCAATCGGTGTGGTGACCTGCGCAAAATCCGCCGGCCCAAATCCGCGCTCCTCCAATCGGTGCTTGAACCTCGCCCATTTGCTGGCGCTGCCAATCAATCCCACATAAGGCAAATCCGCCGTTGAACGCAGACGTTTCAAACACGCCGCCAAAATGTCCAGGTCCTCGGCATGGCTGAAGCTCATGATCAACACCCTGCTGCCAGGCTGCAAGTCAGCCACCGCTCCGTGCACGGGGTCCGAATGCTCGGTTGTCACTTGCGCGGGTAAGTTCGCAGGAAACACTTCGTCGCGGCTGTCGATCCAACGCAATGCAAACGGCAAATCCGACAAGACATTCACCAATGCACCTCCCACGTGCCCGCCGCCAAACAAGGCCACGGGTTGAAGAAGGGGCCGCAATTCCTCACGAAGTGCCTCGGCGTCCGCCGCGCTCACCCTGCGGTATTCCAACTCGACCACGCCTCCGCAGCATTGCCCCAATGCAGGCCCGAGTGGCACAGTTTGCAAGCCAGGGTGTGACGCGCGTCCAGCCAACATGTCTTTGGCCAATGCCACCGCTTGGAATTCCAAATGGCCGCCGCCGATGGTGCCCACCAAGGCATGGGCAAAAACCGCCATCCAACTGCCGCTGTCGCGGGGCACAGAACCACGGGTACGCACCACCTTGACCAACACAGCCTGGTCATGGGTCAAATGTTCTGTCAGTTGTGTCAATATTTTCAAAAAATCACCATATTCATTAGGATGTTAAATTCCTGTTCATCCCTATCAGCAACCTCTGCGTTTCAAGGACTGGCATGCATCGATATTCCATGAACCCAACCACCGTTGGTTTGATGCTCATTTTGTTGACCGGTTGCGTGGTAGCTCCCAAACAAACCACACCACCGCCAGCGCCAGCGCCTGTCCCTGAATACAAACCTGCGCCTGCGCCGGTACCTGCTCCAGCGTCTGAACCCAAACCCGCTCCCCCGCCGGCACCAGCAGCGCCGACAGTCAAAGCGCCTCCACCTGCGCCGCCGCCGCAGGCCGCCAAACCCGTGCCACCTGCAGAACCTGTCAACCCCTTGAAATCCATGGCGCGTGATCCCAAAGAATACCGCAAGGACGCTGCCAAACACCTATACCGCAAGTACCCCGAGAAAATTTATGCAGGCAAACTGCCGCCCATGCTCAAAGCCGTCGGTGTGATCGATGTGGTGGTGGGCCCCAACGGCCAAGTGCTGGAGATGATCTGGTCCAGGGCCCCTCGGCATGTGCCCGATGTGATGCGCGACATCGAAACCATGATTCGCCAAGCAGGACCGTATCCTGCACCTGTGAACCTGCGTAAAGTCACTTACACCGAAACTTGGTTATGGCATAAAAGCGGACAGTTTCAGCTGGACACGTTGACCGAAGGCCAACAATGAAACGTCTCAAGACCCTCGGTAGGTCGAGTAACTCCAAGGGCTGACCAACAAAGGCACATGGTAGTGTTGCGACACGTTTGCCACGCCAAAATCAATCGTCACTTGGTCTAAAAAATTCGGCTCGGGCAAGGCAACGCCTTTGGCAGCGAAATAGTCTTTGACGGCAAACACCAACCGATAGGTTCCCACTTGGAGTTGCGGGTTGTCCAGCAAAGGGCCGTCGCTGCGCCCGTCGGTGTTCAACACCCATGTGCGAATCAGTTGTGGTTGCGCAGATTGGGTGGTATACAAAGACACCGACATGCCCGCCGCAGGGCAACCGTGCATGGTGTCCAAAACATGTGTGCTCAATCCCATGGTGCGTCTCTTTGGTCAGTTACTGCGTCAGGTATATAGTTGATTGGATCAGTTTAACGCCCTCCATTTAAACGCCATGAACCCATTGACGCCACCCGCACACAACGACCATCCGATCGCATGGCTGAACCAAGCCAGTGATTCAGAAGTGATCGACTGGTTGCACGGCATTTATGAGCACAGCCCTTGGGTGGCGCAAGCTGCACTGCCGCACCGGCCGTTTCGCAGTTTGGCGCATTTGAAATGGGCCTTGTGCGACAGCGTGACCCGCGCCTCGCATGCGCAGCAACTGGCATTGGTCAAAGCCCACCCCATGCTGGCAGCCAAACCCGCAACCGGCTTGACCTCCGAATCTCGACAAGAACAACAACTCGCGGGGCTGTGGCAAAGCACCCCCACACAGGCCGAAGAACTCCGACAACTCAACGCGAATTACCTTGCCCGTTTTGGTTGGCCGTTCATCATCGCCGTTCGCGGGCCACGTGGCCTGGGTTTGTCACCCGAAGCCCTCTTGACGGAATTGCGCCGTCGCATGACGCATTCACCCGTGCATGAATTCCATGAATGCCTGCGCCAAATTCACCGCATCGCAGAAACCCGCTTGAATGAAAAATGCCAAAGCCAGCCACGCTTAGGGGGTGAGGTGTGGGACTGGCATGAATGGTTGGCGCAATTCAGCGACCCCGGGTTCAAAGAACATGGGCAATTGAGCGTTTCTTACTTGACTGCCGCGCACCAAGCCTGCGCCCACACCCTCGCATTGGGCATGAAAGCCTGCGGCTTTGACGAGGTACACATCGATGACGTGGGCAATGTCGTTGGCCGCTACCATGCACAAAACCACGATGCGCCGTATTTGCTCACCGGCAGCCATTACGACACGGTGCGCAACGGTGGCAAGTACGACGGGCGCTTGGGCATTTTGGTGCCCATGGCATGTGTGCGCGAATGGGCTCGCCAGCAAAAACGCTTGAACATCGGCTTGGAAGTGGTGGCATTTGCCGAAGAAGAAGGCCAACGTTACAAGGCCACGTTCTTGGCGTCATCGGCTTTGGTCGGCACGTTTGACAACGCATGGCTGGACCAGCAAGACGCCAACGGCATCAGCATGCGCGCCGCCATGACAGCGGCCGGGTTCGACCCGCGCCGCATTTCACGCATTCAGCGCGACCCCAAAGGTTATGTCGGTTTTGTTGAGGTGCACATCGAGCAAGGCCCGGTGTTGCACAGCATGCATTTGCCGCTGGGCATCGTCACCTCCATCAACGGCAGCGTGCGCTACTTGGTGAAGATCACCGGCACGGCCAGCCACGCAGGCACCAGCCCCATGAACCAACGACAAGACGCGGTGGCCGCGTTCGCGCAATGGGCGGTTGAGGTTGAACAACGCGCCAAACAAGATGGCGATTCTGTTGCCACCATCGGCATGTTGAATGTGCCGCAAGGGTCTGTCAATGTCGTGCCTGGCGCTTGCCATTTCAGCCTTGACATGCGCGCACCCACCGATGCACAACGCGATGCCATGGCCCAGGACCTCTTGCAGCGATTACGCGACATTTGCGCTGAACGCGGCGTGCAATGCGAACTGGAAGAAACGGTGCGGGCCTCTGCCGCCCCCAGCGACCCGGCTTTGCAACGACGCTGGGAGCAAGCCGTCACCCAACTCGGTTTGCCCATACACCGCATGCCCAGCGGTGCCGGCCATGACGCCATGAAACTGCACCAGGTCATGCCACAGGCCATGTTGTTTGTGCGCGGTGAGAACCAAGGCATCAGCCATAACCCGTTGGAATGCACCACCGCCGACGACATCGGTTTGGCCATCCAAGCTTTTCAGTCGTTCATGGTGGACATGGCGGGCTGACCGCATCGGTCAATCTGCCGATGGGCCCAGCACAAGGACCGCGCCGTTCAAGGCGGCAAGTCGCGGCTCAGGTCTTTGGCCATGCCATAGCGTTTCTTGGCCTGCCCGACCATCACCACCAACACAGCGCCCACCACACCTGCGGTCTGGTACACCCATGACTGCACTTTGGTGACGCCACCGGCCGATACATCGCTCGGCACATAGGACAACATCACAGGATCGGTGACGGCCATGGTGCCTGCGATCCAGCCCATCAACATGGCCCCCAAAGTGATCACCCAGGGGAATCTGTCCATCAACCGAATCACAAACGTGCTGCCCCAAACCACGATGGGGATGCTGACCAACAAACCAAACACAACCAAGACCAACTTGTGCTCGCCGCCACCGGCTTCAGCGGCGGCGGCCACGCCCACCACGTTATCCACACTCATGACCAAGTCGGCAATGATGATGGTTTTGATGGCACCCCAAAGCCGGTCGCTGGCGTCGACCTTGTGGTCTTCGTCTTCTTGGGTCAGCAGTTTGATGCCTATCCAAAGCAGCAGCGCAGCGCCAACCAATTTCAAATAAGGCACAGCGAGCAAGGTCAAAGCAAACCCGATCAACACCACGCGAATCAAGATCGCGCCCATGGTGCCAAACAAAATACCCCGACGCCGTTGGTGCTCTGGCAGGCCCCGGCAAGCCAGCGCAATCACAATCGCATTGTCCCCGCCCAGCAAGATGTCGATCATGATGATTTGAAGAACCGCCATCCAGAAATCGGGGGTTGCCAGCGTGTCCATCAGGTTCCTTCAGTTATGTGGGTGGCTGTATTCGCCAATTACTCAAGCCATGATAGCCCCTGAAACAAGCCCACCCATGTCACGCCTGTCCGCGCCAGACATGCACCCTGACGGACGGTTTGCGGCTGCCACATGGGTTTTGATGCCCGTCAAAGCGTTTGGCCAGCTAGTGAAAACCCTAATTTATCAAAATGGTTTCCAGACAATTGAGTTTTTCTAAATTCACAATTTTTGTGAATTTTGCGAATATCATTGTCATTGTGATCACAAGGTTATTTGACCCCGCAGAAAGAGTGCATCAAGTATGAACCCCACCAAATCCTCCGAACATCCTGGGACGGCGCCCACCTTCTCAGACTGGATCTTCATCCTGATTGTGATTGGCGCCTTGGCGTTGGTCGCTTATTTGGGCGAAATTGCGTTCGAACACGCCCAACAAACCGAAAAAAGCAAGCGCAATGGTGAAGCATTGGCTGCATGGTTCAGCGACGCCAGCACCAAACGGTTTGCCCCCGACTATGCGATCAAAGCTTGCGCCGGTGGCGGCGACCCCAAAACCAGTACCTGGGGAGCTTGCTTGGAACATTTGCAAGCCCATGAATTCAAAGACATGACCAACCCATTCAAGGGCAAGCCGCCCGAATTCATCGAGCAATGCAATCCCGCAGACAAATCATTGACCGGTGAAATCGTTTTGCTCAAAGCCGTCCCCACGCCTGCAGGCTCTGCAGTGCCGAGCATCAATTCGAAACTCAACCCCGAGGACAGCATTGACCAGAAACTTTCCCTGAGCATTGGCATTTGTGACAAAGGTTCATACCTTGTCAAAGTGGCTGATGTGGAATTCTGAGGAACCTGACATGTCACAAGATAACACCACCACCACATCACCGCCCAAGCTGATCGACATTGAATCGGTTGACGCCAAAGCCTTGTTAGGACTTGAAGAATCAGGTCCCGCCATTTCCCGCGACCAGCCGTTTCGCCGCTGGCTGTATGACTGGACTTTGAACCCGAACATAGCGGGTAATTTCCAAAAACCGCTGGACAGCTGGATCGGCATATTGATTGTTGTCAACTTGTTCGCCTTGGTACTGGAACATGTCCCAGCCCTGTATGAGCCTTACAAGCAACTCTTTCACTACTTTGACATTTTCTCAATCACGGTGTTTGTGTTGGAGTACGCGCTGCGTTTTTACTTGGCGCCGGAAGACGAAGAATTCAAAAACAAAAACACGCCACGGGTCGCCTACATCTTCAGCCCGTTCGCCATCATTGACTTTTTAGCGATTGCGCCGTTTTTCTTGCAAGCCTTCATACCGATTGATTTGCGCGCACTGCGGTTTTTGCGGTTGCTGCGAATCTTGAAGCTGTTTCGCATTGTCATTCCAGCCATCAAAGAGTTTGCTGAACTGAACCGGGGTCGCACCTTCCGTCAAAAAATTCACGCCTTGGTGTTTGAGAGTGAATATGGTGGCAAGCTGCAATCCATTTTCGACACGTTCATTGGCATTTGGGTCATTATTTCAGTGCTTGCAGTGGTGCTCGAATCCATCCAAAGTGTGAGCTACCTCATCAACCTGGAATTTGTGATTCTCGACACGGTGGCTGTGGCCATCTTCACGGTTGAATACCTGATGCGCATCTACGCGTGCGTGGAAGAACCCCGCTTCCGGCATGGCTTTTTAGGGCGACTCAAACAGGCACGCAATCCGTCCACCTTGATTGATTTGCTGGCCATTCTTCCCTTCTTTTTGGAAGTGTTGCTTGGAAGCGTGCTTGATTTGCGTTTCTTGCGAACATTCCGCTTGGCGCGTTTGCTCAAGCTCACCCGCTACAACGACTCAACCAAAATCCTGACCACGGTGATTGTTCGCGAATGGCCAGTCATCAGCGCTTCTGCGTTCATCATGATATTGATGGTGATCATGACCGCCAGCTTGGGCTATGTGTTCGAACACGAAGCACAGCCCGAAAAATTCGACAACATCCCCAACTCTGTGTATTGGGCTGTCATTACTTTGGCGTCGGTCGGTTACGGCGATATTTCGCCTGTCACGCCGGTGGGTCGGTTCATGACGGTGGTCATGGCGTTGTTGGGCATTGGTATTTTTGCGATTCCCGCGGCTTTACTGGCCTCCGCGTTTGGTGACCAACTGCACAAAGAACGCGAGATGCTGAAATCCAACTTGCGCACCATGATGAAAGACGGGCATTTGGACGAGAATGAAATTCAAATGCTCAGAACCGAAGCAAAACGACTGCACATCACGATCGAGGAGTTGAATGCATTGCTTGAAGACGCCCATAACGAGCGCATTCACAAACAAAACCAATCGCAAGTGCCTTTGCATGTGATTGCGGGTCGCCCTGCCCAAGCCGTTGAACATTACAAAAACCTGCTTGGACAAATTCATCAACTGGCCTTGATGGCAGATGCCTCTGAATTTGAAGCAGCGGCACGCGCGTCAGACCGCTTGTCCGCCTCTGAATTGGCCATGTGGCAAAAATTTCAATCTGGAAAGCCTAACAGCTAAGCGTTGAATGAAGTGCTCCCAGTGTCAGTCGGGCAACGCATCTGACAGTCTTTTATGTGGTGAATGCGGGGCGGTGTTATCCACTTCCCCGGCTTCTGCTGAACTCAACGTCGAAGCCGGTGCGCCAGGCACTCGCACGGCGGGTTTGCGCCACACTGTCATGGAAATCTTAGAGGGGTCGCCCTCTCAAGCATTGTCAAAATATGTGGAATGGTTGATCACCGTGGTGGTGGTGGTCAATTGCTCTGCGGTGATTCTGGACTCTGTGCCAGCGATCCATGCCCAACACAAAGCGTTTTTTCACGAACTCGAATTCTGGAGCGTGATGTTCTTCAGCTTGGAATATGTGCTGCGCGTCTGGTCGCTGGGCGCCAAACACACCGACAGCGCATGGCGCGGCCGACGTGGCTACATCTTCAGTCCATTTGGTTTGGTGGATTTTTTCGCCACCATGCCGTATTACTTGCATGTGTTTTTCCCCACACTGGATTTGCGTATCTTGCGTGTGCTGCGCTTGCTGCGAATCCTCAAACTCTCCAAATACAACTCAGCGTTGCAAGACTTGTTTTCTGCGGTGTACTCTGAACGCAGAGCCTTCGGTTCGGCCGCGTTCTTGTTGTTGATCGCCACCATCGTGGCGGCGTCGTTGATGCATTTTGTGGAAGGCCATGCGCAACCAGAACATTTCGGCACCATTCCTCACGCTATTTACTGGGCCATCGTCACCATCACCTCTGGCTACGGAAACATCGAACCCATGACCAAAGGCGGCGAAGTGGTGGCTTTGTTGACTGGCTTCTTAGGCGTGTGCATGGCCGCGATCTTGACCGGTATCGTCGCTTCGGCATTTGCCAACCAATTGGCGCGCAAAAAATCTGCCTACCAAGCGCAGTTGCGCCAAGTGCTGGCAGACGGCGTGGTCTCGGATGCTGAACGCGACACGCTCAAACGCTTGCAAGCGCAATTTCGTTTGAGTGACAAAGAAGTTCAGACCATGCTGGACCAGGCCCAAGGCAAGTTGAAACAATGACCGCAGCGACCCCACCCAAATCGGCATACCAACAAGTCCAGTTGCGCGTTTTCAAAATCCTTGAAGGCGATGTGACCGAACCTGCCAGCCGTTTTTGCGAAATTTTCATTGCGTCGCTGGTGATCTTGAATGTGGTGGCCATCATTTTGGAATCGGTGCCTTCCATCCACGAGGAATGGGCGCAGTTTTTCCATTTCTTCGATTTGTTCAGCGTCGTTGTGTTTTCTTTGGAATATGTGTTGCGTGTCTGGTCCTACGCCCAAAAATTTGCCCACGAAGGCGGCAGCGCATGGGAAGGTCGAAAAAGCTATGTGTTCAGCTTTTTCGGATTGGTTGATTTTTTCAGCACCGTGCCGTTTTATTTGCAATTGCTTTTCCCCGGCGCAGACTTGCGTGTGCTGCGCATGTTCAGGCTGCTTCGGATTTTCAAACTGTCTCGCTACAACAGCGCGATGGATGACATGTTCGAGGCCATCAAGTCTGAACGCGATTCGTTTTCTTCAGCGCTTTTTTTGCTGTTGATCAGTTGTTTGCTGTTTTCCTCTCTGATCTACATCATTGAAGGACATGACCAACCCGAGGTATTCCCTTCGATCCCTGCCGCCATGCATTGGTTTGTCGTCACCATCATTTCGGGCTGGGGCAATGTGGACCCGGTCACCTACCCTGGCGTGGTGCTGGTCATCATCACGCAGATCCTGGCCATTGCCCTCGCCGCCATTTTGACCGGGGTGGTCTCCACGGCTTACACCACCCAAGTCAGTCGCCGCGAAGCCCTGTATGAAATGGAAATCCGTGAGGTCTTGGCCGATGGCGTGGTCACACCTGAAGAAGAAGCGCATTTGCGGGCATTGCAAGCGAAGTACGGGATGTCGAACGAACAAGTCGAAGCAATCGCCGTTCAAGTTCGCATTGAAAATGAACAATCTGATCAATGATTGAAGCAGGCTGACATGGGCAAACACGGATGGTGTTTTCTTTTGTCAACCGCAAGATCATGGCCATTTGTCTAACAAGGAGAAGCCATGACTGACATGGGAACGACTTTGCTGTTTTGGGCCGCTATCTTGGGTGCGATTGCTGCCGGCTCCATGGTGCTGGGCGCCCTGGTAGGCATCACCACGCCGATGTCGAACGCCACCGTCGGGGCCATGTGTGGCTTTGGTGCAGGCGCTTTGATTTCAGCTCTCGCCCTTGAACTGGTGTCTCCCACGGTTGAGGCATTGGCGCGTGCCGATCTGGCCGACCGCAGTACCGAAATTCACCACTTCGTGACTTTGCTGATGGCAATGGTTGGTGGTGGCGCCATTTTCATCCTGCTGGACCAATTGCTCAGCAGCCATGGTGGCTATTTGCGCAAAGGTGCTTATGTCATTGCACAACACGCCAAAAACAAAAGCAAGCGACAAGCCGAGTTGATGCAGTCGATTGGCAATTCGTCCTTCTTCAGCAGCATGTCGCCCGAATTGATGCACGAACTGTTGAAGATGTTGCATCCCAAATTCATTGTCCAGGGTGAATCGTTGTTCAATGCGGGGGATGAGTCGCACGAGTTGTACATCGTGCGGTCAGGCAGTTTGACGCTCACCCACACCGACGGCAATTCGCGGGTCGCTGAGCGTGGTGATTTGATCGGCGAAGTGTCCTTTCTTGCGCACCAAGCACATGGCACATCAGCGGTTGCAGAACACGGGCCGGCAGAGTTACTGGTGCTTCACAAAGCGCAGTACGAGCTGTTTGCCAAGCTTCACCCGGAGTTTGCCAGCACAGTGCGCGAACTGGCGTCTGAACGTATTTTGGAAAACAAACGCCATTTGGACCAAACCGCGATCGCCAAACAACAATGGGCTGACATGGCGATTGATGCGTTGCGCACGGGTGGCGCCGAGGTTCCCAGCGCCAGCGACTTGAACACCATGAAAGAAGAACACAGCAATGCTGGCATGGCGATTTGGCTGGGCAATTTGTTGGACGTGATCCCAGAGAGTTTTGTGATCGGCACGGTCATGCTGTCACTGGTCGCAGCCAAATCTGCGACGGGTGTCGAGCTCAGTTTCTTTGACGTGATGCCGTTGACCTTGGTGGGCGCGTTGTTTCTCTCCAATTTTCCGGAAGCCTTGTCTGCCAGTGTCAACATGAAGCAGCAAGGTTTCTCCGCCACCAAAATCATTTTGTTGTGGATGACATTGACGGTGATTTGTGCGGTGGGTGCCGCATTGGGTGCTTACGTGGGTGAATCGATTCCGCACGCTGCCATGATCGTGGTTGAAGGCATTGCAGCAGGTGCCATGCTGACCATGATCGGCTCGGCCATGTTGCCTGAAGCCGCGCATTTATCGAGCCCCAACATGGCAGGTTTTTCCACACTGTTGGGCTTTGTGGCGGCGATAGGATTCAAGCTGTTTGAATAAAGGCAGATATGGGATGGCAGGCCAAGCTGACGCTTGACTACAGTGTGGAAGCGCAGCGCTGTGTCGCACGTCATGTGCACGAAGGCCCTTTGCGTGTGCTCAAAGCCCTTTACCCAGAAGGCGACCGCGTTTGTCACCATGTGCTGGTACACCCGCCCGCCGGCTTGGTCGGGGGTGACGAATTGCAAATCAACCTCCACTTGCAATCGGGCGCACATGCACTCATCACCACGCCCGGTGCCACGCGGTTTTATGGCTCTGACGGACTGACCGCAAAACAACAAGTGCAAGCCCATGTGGCTCAGGACGCCACACTCGAATGGTTACCCTTGGAAGCCTTGGCCTATAACCGTTGCCAAGCGCACAACCAAGCCGTGTTTCATCTGGCGCATGGCAGTCGCTTGATCGCTTGGGATGTCACCGCGTTGGGCTTGCCACATGCCAACCAACCGTTTGTGCAAGGACAGTTTCAACAGCATTTGGAAATCGCCGGCACATGGTTAGAACGTGGGTTGATTGACGCGAAGGATCAACGCTTGCTGCACAGCCCTCTCGGCTTGAATGGCCACACCTGCGTGTCCACCTTGGTGTTTGCCCAAGGCCATGCCATGGCTGACCCATTGCGTGAACAGGTGGTGGCGATGGCGCGCGAATTGTGTGAATCGCATCCGCTGCGTTGGCAGTCAGGCGTCTCTTCCCCAGACGAACGCGTGGTGGTGGTGCGTGTGTTGTCAGCGCAAGTGGAAAACGCCATGGCCTTGTTGCGCAGTATTTGGCTGCAGTGGCGTCAGCAATGTTGGCAATTGCCTGCGGTCATGCCTCGCATTTGGGCCATGTGAATAGTCGTTAAGCGGTTTGCGTGCATTCATTCAACCACCAAACACATCAACCCCTTTGTGAATCGCGTTGCGCAACAGGTCCCAGAAGCGCAGAGTCCAAGGTGAAGCATGTGATGCGCACTTGAGGGTTGACGGTTGATCAAACGAAACCCGTTTGCCAAGCCAACACGGTGGCAAAAGACACCCACATCAATGCCAATGCAGCGGATACCCGAAGACTGAATTTCAGCCCGCCACTGACCAAAGCCACCACCGATTTGGACAACACGCTGGCCGCCAACACACCGCACAAGCCCCATTGCAAATGCAGCATGTTGCTGTCGGTTTGCATGCTCATGTGCGCCAAGCTGATGGCGGCGGCGTGAATCTCAGCCGCGCCCACCACCACCGCCGACGCAATCGCACCGGTCTCACCCAACCATTCACGCAACCAAACCGACACCAACAGCACCATGCTGATGGTGAGCGTGATGACCAGGGCATGGCGAAGATTGAACGCATGGGCATTCAAATCCATGACTGCTTGGCCGTGCACATTGCTGCGACTGAGCCCATAACCTGCACACACCAACAAACTCACGATCGCTGCAAGCAGTGGCGCCCACACCAAGCCTAACAAATGCGGTGAACTCACCTGCAACACCAAAGCCAGCAATCCCACCGAGGCCACGTTTGACAACAAGGTGGCCGCCACAGAAATGCCCAACATGCCCTCGTCTTGCCTGACATGCTGACCAAAACTGGCTGTGGCTGCCGTGGAAGACACCATGCCAGAGAAGAACCCGGCCAATGGAAATCCCCAAAAAGTGCCCACCACCCGCAATGCCACATGGCCTGCCATGCCGACCGCCATGATCAACACGACAATGCGCCATAACGCATACGGCTCAAGTGCACCCCAAGGATCGACAGGCACCTTGGGCAACAACGGCAACACCACCAAAATGGCGGCGCACAACAGCAACCCGTCTTGCAGTTCGGTGATGCTCAGCAGTTCTCGACTGAAACGGCGAAGTGGCACTTTGGCAAACAACAAGCTGGCAACGACCACACCCAGTGACGCGGCGAGCGCTGTGTTTTGGGTGGCCAAAGCGGACAACATGGCCGTGGCCATCAACGCGACTTCGCCGGTCATGCCTGCATCGGATTTCAAGCTGTTTCGGTAGGACACCACCACCAACGCGCCCACCACCGCAAAAATCACCAAGAACGCGTTCAAGCCCAATGTCATGCCGACGCTGCACACCAAGGACAAAACCGCATGCGTGCGAATACCTGAGTTCAGTGTTTGGTCGGCATGCAGTTTTTCACGCACCGTGCCAATCAACAAACCAATGCCCAAGGCCGTCACAAACCCGCTCAACACATCTGCATGAAATGCCATCGACGCCTTTGAGGTGAATCGCTGGATGCTGTCCAGCGTCAATAACTGTATTTGTTGACCGCGGCTTCGTCCCACTCAATGCCGTTGCCAAGCCTGTCCGGCACGATAGCATGGCCGTCTTTCACTTGGAATGGCTCTGCGATGATCGGGTTGCCCCAGTCGCGGTACTCCAGCCAATCGGCAGATTCACTCGCGCGCAACAAATGCGCCGACACTTCGGGGTACAAGTGACTCGACAGCGGCAAACCCGCTGCCCCCGCAATGGCGGCAGCACGCATCCAGCCAGTGACACCCCCAATGCGCATCAGGTCTGGCATGTAAACATCGGCGGCATGCGCCTGCACCGCGTCGAAAAACGAGCGAGGTCCGTAAATGTTTTCGCCAATCGAAACCGGGGTTTTCAATTCGCGGGCCAACTGCGCACTCTGCGCATAGTTGTCGAACACCACAGGCTCCTCGAACCAATACAGCCCTTGGTCATCCAAGCCATGCATGCGCAGCAGTGCGTCTTGCAAGGTTTGACCTTGGTTGAAATCACTCATCAAGTGAATGTGATGGCCCACAGCTTGACGCACCGATTCGATGGCCTTGACATCATCCTCCAAGGTCGGGCGTCCCAAGCGAATTTTGATGGCGCTGAAGTTGCCCTCGGCCACCAGACTGCGGGCTTCCTCCGCCAATTTTTCCTGCGGTATCAGCCACAAACCATTGGTGTTGTAGGTGCGGATTTTTCCCACGCTGCCACCCAACATCGCGGCCAAAGGCAAGCCTGCCGCTTTGGCCAACGCATCCCAGATGGCCATGTCCAAACCTGCAGCGGCAATCACACTCACGCCTTGTCGCCCAAGCAAATGCATGGCTCCCATCACATCGCGGTACATGTCGAGTGGCGCCAAAGTGCGGCCTTTGAACGCATCGGCCATGTCTTGGATCATCGGCCCCACATAGCGGACCGCGTTCTTCAAATAGGGCTCTAAATAACTGCGGCCGATCACACCTTCTTTGGTGTGCACGTCGATCAAAATGAAGGGCCATTCGGGGTAAGTGCCTACCTTGGCCACGACAGGGCGTCGCATGGGAATGGCAACGGCACGAACGGTCACGCGCTCAAAGGTCAGTTTTTCAAAAGCTTTCATTCAAATACCTCGGTGAACATGCCTCGACTCAAGCAGCAATGGCTTGGTGGCGTGGGTCATAGAACTGCGCCAGCTGTTGTTCCAACTGCTGGCGGTACGTCGCCACTGTAGCCAATTTCACGTGACCATAACCCCTGATCTGTTGCGGGAGTGACAGCATGTGCGCCGAAGCGCCAAGTCAATCGAATCGATGGGTGTGTCGCGCGGACGGTGGCTCATCCACCCCACATCAAATCGACACCAGTTTGCGAATGCCTTTGTCTTTCATCTCCGAACCAGGGCCGCGTGCAATGACCTCGCCACGCTCCATGACCAGGTACTGATCGGCCAATGCCTCGGCAAAATCGTAATACTGCTCGCACAACAAAATGGCCATGTCGCCACGTGCGGCCAAGCGCTGGATGACACGCCCGATGTCTTTGATGATGCTGGGTTGAATGCCTTCGGTGGGTTCATCCAGCACCAACAATTTGGGTTTGCCTGCCAACGCACGGGCAATCGCCAATTGCTGTTGCTGCCCGCCCGACAAATCACCGCCGCGCCGGTGACGCATTTGCGCGAGGATGGGAAACAACTCAAACAGCTCAGCAGGTATGTCAGCAGACGCCGGTTGGGTGGCCAGCCCCATGCGCAAATTGTCTTCCACCGTCAATCGGTTGAAGATGTCACGTCCTTGCGGCACATAACCAATGCCTGCACGAGCGCGTTCATAAGGCGTGGCATGGGTGATGGTGAACCCTTGAAAACCAATGTGTCCTTGGCGCACAGGCACCAAACCCATCAAGGCTTTGAGCAAAGTGGTTTTGCCCACACCGTTGCGCCCGAGCAGCACAGTCACCTGTCCGGCTTGGGCGGTCAAACTGACATCGCGAAGAATGTGCGAGCCACCGTAATATTGTTGAATGTGTTCTATGGCCAGCATGGCTCAGCGTCCCAAATAAACTTCGATGACACGCTCATTGGCCTGTACATCGTCAAACGAACCTTGTGCCAGCACAGCGCCATCGCACAACACGGTCACCACATCAGCGATTTGTCGAATGAACGCCATGTCGTGCTCGACCACCATCAATGAATGCTTGCCTTTGAGAGACAAAAACAATTCGGCAGTGCGCTCGGTTTCCTGGTCTGTCATGCCAGCCACGGGTTCGTCCAACAACAGCAACTTGGGGTCTTGCATCAACAACATGCCAATCTCAAGCCACTGCTTTTGGCCATGGCTCAAGTTACCTGCTTGACGCAACACGTCGTTTTGCAAATGGATGGTTTGCAGCACTTCCATCAAGCGATCTTTTTGTTCGCCGTTGAGCGCGAAACGCATCGACGCCCCCACCCCTTTGGCGGTTTTGAGGGCCAGCTCCAAATTTTCAAACACGCTGAGTTGCTCGAACACGGTGGGTTTTTGGAACTTGCGCCCAATGCCCATTTGCGCAATCTCGGGTTCGTTGTGGCGCAACAAATTGATGGTGCTGCCAAAAAACACTTGGCCGCTGTCAGGCCGGGTCTTGCCGGTGATGATGTCCATCATGGTGGTTTTGCCCGCACCGTTGGGACCAATGATGCAGCGCAGTTCACCCACCCCGATGTCCAATGACAAATGGTTGATGGCTTTGAAGCCGTCAAAGCTGACATTGACATCTTCCAAATACAAGATGCGTCCATGCACGAGGTCTAACTCACCGGGTTGATGGATGCGCGAGAAACTGGCTGCTCGCCCACCTGAGTTGACCGCAGTTTCTTGTTTGAGTTTGTGTTTCTCAAGACGCTCTGCGCCTTGGTTCATCAGCTCTGGCGTCATTCGGATGCTCCCTTGCGATCACTGAGTCGGCGCTTGAGGCTGCCGATCAATCCAATCACACCTTGCGGCATGAACAAGGTCACCGCGATGAACAAAGCACCCAACACGTACAACCAATATTCAGGTGCAACCACCGTGAGCCAACTCTTGGCACCATTGACCATGAAGGCACCCACGATCGGGCCAATCAACGTGGCGCGCCCGCCCACAGCCGCCCAAATCGCGATTTCAATGGAGTTGGCAGGGCTCATTTCGCTGGGGTTGATGATGCCAACCTGTGGCACATACAACGCGCCTGCGACACCACACATCACCGCTGAAATCACCCAAATGCTGAGCTTGTAGGGCAAGGGCGAATAGCCAGAAAACATGACCCGGCTTTCAGCGTCACGAATGGCTTGCAAGACACGGCCATATTTGCTTTGCACCAGCCAACGCGCGGTCAAATAGCAACCCAATAAGCACAAGCCGGTCATGACAAACAACACCATGCGCATGGATGGGGTGGCGATCGGGATGCCCAAAATGCGTTTGAAATCGGTGAAACCGTTGTTGCCACCAAAGCCGGTTTCATTGCGAAAGAACAGCAGCATGAACGCAAAGGTCATGGCTTGGGTGATGATCGAGAAGTAAACGCCTTTGATGCGTGAACGGAATGCGAAATAGCCAAACACGCATGCCAGCAAACCTGGTGCAAGCACCACCAACAACACAGTGGCGACAAAGCTGTCGCTGACATACCAATGCCAAGGCAAGGCTTTCCAGTCGAGGAACACCATGAAGTCGGGCAGTTCAGATTTGTAATTGCCGTCGGTGCCAATTTGTCGCATCAGGTACATGCCCATCGCATAGGCGCCCAACGCGAAGAACAAGCCATGTCCCAAAGACAAAATGCCTGTGTAGCCCCAGATCAAATCCATGGCCAAGGCACAGATGGCAAAGCACATGATCTTGCCGACCAAGGACACTGCGAAATCGCTCATGTGCAACGGGTGCGACACAGGCAACCCTAGGTTGAGCAATGGCACCAGTACACCGACGACCAACAGCAAGCCGATGAACACTGCCCATCCCATGGGGGGCAACAAACGAGGGGGTTGAGGAAGCGTGATCTGTGACATGTCAAGCCTCCGCACTGCGACCCTTCATCGCAAACAAACCTTGCGGCCGTTTTTGGATGAAGACGATGATGAACACCAGCACAGCGATTTTGGCCAACACCGCGCCGGTCCAACCTTCGAGAAATTTGTTGAGCACACCCAAGCCCAATGCGGCATACACCGTACCCGCCAATTGGCCGACACCGCCGAGCACCACCACCATGAACGCGTCAACGATATAGCCTTGCCCCAAGTCCGGACCCACATTGCCAATCTGACTCAACGCACACCCAGCCAGCCCTGCAATACCAGAACCCAGTGCAAATGCATACGTGTCAATGCGCGCGGTGTTGACCCCCATGCAAGACGCCATGGCGCGGTTTTGTGTGACGCCGCGCACAAACAGGCCCAAGCGTGTTTGACTGATCAGCAAGGCCACACCTGCCAATACCATCAATGCGAACACCACAATCAACAAGCGGTTCCATGGCAAGCTCAAATTCACCAGCACTTGGATGCCGCCGCTCATCCAAGACGGGTTTTCCACCGCAACGTTTTGCGCGCCGAACAGGGTTCGCACGGTTTGCATCAGTATCAAACTGATGCCCCATGTGGCGAGCAAAGTTTCCAACGGGCGGCCGTACAAATACCTGAGCACGGTTCTTTCAAGCACGGCACCGACCAAGGCCGATGACAAAAACGCCACGGGCAAAGCCGCCACCAAGTAATAGTCAAATGCCGCGCCCATGTGTTGACGGAAAAACGCTTGCACCACATACGTGGCATAGGCACCGACCATCATCAACTCACCGTGCGCCATGTTGATCACCCCCATCAAACCATAGGTGATGGCCAGACCCAAGGCAACCAACAACAAGATGGAACCCAAGCTCAAGCCGGTGAACAACGCACCCAAGCGCTCGCCCCAGGCCAACGCTGATTTGATCTCTGACAGTGAAGCCAGCATTTGCGCTTTGACTGCCGCATCCGTTTCTTGCGTCATTTGTTGGTTCAACAGCAATTGCGTGTTCGGTGTTTTGCTTTTGCCCAACGCTTTGGCCGCGGCCAATCGCACGGCGGCATCTGGGTTGGTGATGTCAATCGCCGCTTGCGCCAACAACAGCAACTCGCTGATGGCTGCGTTCGTTTCAACAGACAAGGCTTTGTCTAACAATGGTTTTTTACTGGGGTCGGGTTCAGACACCAAAGCCTTGGCGGCTTTCATGCGCACGGCCTCATCAGGGCTGAGCAGCTGCAGCGCGGCCAGTGCGGAATCAATCTCGCCGCGCATGCGGTTGTTGCTCACCACGCTTTCTGCGTTGGCAGGAATGTCCACCGCTTGTCCGGTGGCCGGATCGATGCCCTTGCCGTCTCTGACCATGATCACTTGCTGACCCGCCATCACCACCGCGTCATCGGCCAAGGCCTGTAAAAACACGGCGGTGGAAGCATCCGGCTGTGTCAAGGCTTTTTGCAGACTGTCGATGCGGGCATCGGTCTCACCGGAGACCATGTCTTGCACCTGTTGTGGCGTCAGTGCCAGCGCTGTTGTCGCATTCAACAGGCACAAACACCCCACCCAAAACCAAGCTGTCGCTTTCATACCTTCTCTTTTCGCTGTTCATCAAAAGGGGGAGTGACTTGCGCCCTCCCCCTTGTCTTTCTCTGACAGCATTGACTGCCCCAACAGTCAATGCGTTACCGCATGGGTTACTTCTTGACAGGCTCGTCAGGCTTCTTGTCGTTGCCTTCGATGAACGGGCTCCATGGCTTGGCTTTCACAGGACCGGGTGTTTTCCAGACCACGTTGAACTGACCATCGGCCTTGATCTCGCCAATGAACACCGACTTGTGCAAGTGGTGGTTCTTCTCGTCCATTTTGCTGACGATGCCGCTGGGCGCGGTGAAGGTTTGACCAGCCATGGCGGCGATGACTTTGTTGACATCGGTGGACTTGGCTTTCTCTACCGCTTGCTTCCACATGTTGATACCGATGTAAGTGGCTTCCATCGGGTCGTTCGTCAAAGGCTTGTCTTTGTGACCGGCGATGCCTTTGGCTTTGGCATAGTCAGACCATTTTTTGATGAACGCGTCATTGGCTGGGTTTTTGATCGATTGGAAGTAATTCCAAGCGGCCAGGTGACCCACAAGCGGCTTGGTGTCCACGCCGCGCAATTCTTCTTCACCCACAGAGAAAGCGACCACAGGCACGTCTTTGGCCTTCAAACCTGCGTTGCCAAGTTCTTTGTAGAAAGGCACATTGGAGTCACCGTTGATGGTGGAGACCACGGCTGTTTTGCCGCCTGCAGAGAATTTCTTGATGTCTGCCACGATGGTTTGGTAATCCGAGTGACCAAACGGTGTGTATTTTTCATCGATGTCGGACTCTTTCACGCCTTTGCTTTTCAAGTAAGCGCGCAAAATTTTGTTGGTGGTGCGGGGGTACACATAGTCAGTGCCCAACAACACCCAACGCTTGGCAGCGCCACCGTCTTTGCTCATCAAATAGTCAACCGCAGGGATCGCTTGCTGGTTGGGTGCCGCACCGGTGTAGAACACATTCTTGGACAGTTCTTCACCTTCGTATTGCACGGGGTAGAACAGCAAGCCGTTCATTTCTTCCACGACGGGCAACACAGATTTGCGTGACACCGATGTCCAGCAACCGAAAATCACGGCCACTTTGTCTTGGCCCAATAACTGTTTGGTTTTTTCAGCAAACAAAGGCCAGTTGGAAGCCGGGTCGACGATCACGGGCTCGAGCTTTTTGCCCAGCACGCCACCTTTGGCGTTGATTTCATCAATGGCCATGAGCACCGTGTCTTTCAACACGGTTTCAGAAATGGCCATGGTGCCCGAGAGGCTGTGCAACACACCGACTTTGATGGTGTCGGCGGCTTGTGCTGCGGTCATGTACAAAGATCCGCTGGCGACTGCGGCGGCAGCGACCAGGGTTTTCAAATGAAAGCGACGGTTAAACATGCGATGGGCTCCAAATCAATTCAAGGGTTAGAAGAAACGCGCCTTGTGGGCTGCGCCCTTAGCCTTTGCAAGCCTTGTGCCATGCCGCAAAAGATGCCCATCAAAGCTTTTTAACGGGTTCATGCCTGTCTTTGGGGTGCCCATGCACCAGCACAACACACCATCGGCTGCGAACTGCACCAAAACCATGCGACCTGCTGATCCCCAAAGGGGTGCAACCCAAGGCACGCCATTTGCATCACAATCCGAAACGTTCATTGACTCACTTGCAGCCCAGACCATGGAACTCACGCCCCGCGAAAAAGACAAACTGTTGATCTTCACTGCCGCGCTGTTGGCTGAACGGCGCAAGGCCAGGGGTTTGAAACTCAATTACCCCGAAGCCGTGGCATTCATCAGCGCCGCGGTCATGGAAGGCGCGCGCGATGGCAAGACAGTCGCGCAATTGATGAGCGAAGGCCGCAACATCTTGACGCGCGCGGATGTGATGGACGGCATCGCCGACATGATTCCAGACATTCAAGTGGAAGCCACGTTTCCTGATGGCACCAAACTCGTCACTGTCCATCAACCCATTGTTTGAACGCCTCATTTTGTAAAGGACCCCCTCATGTTGAAGTTGTTTGCTTCCCTTGCATTGCTCGCCGTCACACAGGCCATGGCGCATCCTGGTCATGGCGAACCTTCTCCGCATTCGCACGCTTCTGATTTCATGGGACTGCTGGTGCTGGTGGTGGTGCTGGCTGGCATTTGGTGGGAAAGCCGCAAATGAGCCGCATGATTCCAGGCGAGATGTTCATCGACGCCGGTCAACACGCATTGAACACAGGCAGACGCACTTGCACCTTGCTGGTGAAAAACGCGGGCGACCGGCCCATCCAAGTCGGCTCGCATTATCACTTTGCAGAAACCAACCAGAGCTTGCAATTCGATCGCCACCAAGCCAGTGGCATGCGCTTGAACATTGCATCAGGCACCGCCGTGCGGTTTGAACCCGGGCAAGAACGCACGGTTGAACTGGTGGACTATGCGGGCGGGCGAGAGGTTTACGGTTTTCGCGGTGAAGTGCAAGGCGCATTGAAAGGCAAGCACTGATGGCACACATAGAAAAACGCGCTTACGCAGAAATGTACGGCCCGACGGTGGGAGACCGTGTGCGCTTGGCCGACACCGACCTGATCATCCAAGTGGAAGACGATCACACCTTGCGCGCCGGCAGCCATGGCGAGGAAGTGAAATTCGGCGGCGGCAAAACCATACGCGATGGCATGGCGCAATCGCAGCGCACACGCAACGGACCACTTGGCACCGGCGCACAAGCCGGTGGCGCCATGGACGCGGTGTTGACCAATGCATTGATCATCGATCACTGGGGCATCGTCAAAGCAGACATCGGCATCAAGAACTCACGCATTGCTGCGATTGGGAGAGCAGGCAACCCTGACACCCAACCCGGCGTGGACATCGTCATCGGGCCCGGCACAGAAATCATTGCTTGCGAAGGCATGATCGTGACAGCCGGCGCGATTGACACCCATATTCATTTCATCGCACCCCAACAAATCGAAGAAGCCTTGGCCAGTGGCGTGACCACCATGCTGGGTGGCGGCACCGGCCCAGCCACAGGCACGTTTGCCACCACTTGCACGCCGGGGCCTTGGAATTTGGAACGCATGCTGCAAGCCGCAGACGCTTTCCCGATGAACTTGGGTTTTTTGGGCAAAGGCAATGCATCGCTGCCAAACGCATTGCATGAGCAAATCAACGCAGGCGCGATCGGTCTGAAATTGCATGAAGACTGGGGCACCACGCCTGCAGCGATTGACAACTGTTTGAACGTGGCCGAAGCCACCGACACACAAGTGGCCATCCACACCGACACCTTGAATGAATCGGGTTTTGTCGAAGACACCATCGCCGCATTCAAAGGCCGCACCATCCACACGTTCCATACCGAAGGTGCGGGCGGCGGACATGCACCGGACATTTTGAAAGTGGTCGGCGAGGCGAATGTGTTGCCGTCTTCGACCAACCCCACCCGCCCTTACACCATCAACACACTCGATGAGCATGTGGACATGCTGATGGTGTGCCATCACCTGGACCCATCGATTGCCGAGGATTTGGCATTTGCCGAAAGCCGCATCCGTCGCGAAACCATCGCAGCCGAAGACATCTTGCATGACTTGGGCGCGATCAGCATGTTCAGCTCTGACAGCCAGGCCATGGGGCGCGTAGGCGAGGTCATCATGCGTTGCTGGCAGACCGCCCACAAAATGAAGCAGCAACGCGGCCCTCTGCCGGGCGACACCGATCGGCACGACAACGCGCGTGTCAAACGCTATGTGTCCAAACTGGCCATCAACCCCGCGATTGCCCACGGCATCAGCCACGAGGTGGGCAGCATCGAGGTGGGCAAATGGGCTGATTTGGTGTTGTGGAAGCCCGCGTTTTTCGGCGTCAAACCATTCATCATCATGAAAGGTGGCTTCATTGCCATGGCCGCCATGGGTGACCCGAATGCCTCCATTCCCACCCCGCAACCAGTGCATTACCGACCCATGTTTGGCGCATTCGGTGGTGCATTGCACCGTGGCTCGCTCAGCTTTGTGTCCCAAGCTGGATTGGCCGCAGGCATCGGCGAACGGTTTGGTCTGCACAAAACCTTGAGCGCGGTGAAAAACATCCGTGGCATTGGCAAACGGCACATGCTGCACAACGATTTGACACCGCACATGGCGATTGACCCGCAAACTTATGCGGTGCGTGCCGACGGCCAGTTGCTGACCTGTGAACCCGCCAGCAGTTTGCCCATGACGCAACGTTATTTCCTGTTTTAGCATGGTCCATTTTTCAAAACTCGTGCGCCAAGGCGCTGGTCTGGCCAAACCTTTGCTCAAACGCGCGCACAGCGTGACACTGGATTGGGACATCCGACAAAAAAGCCGGTTCGAAGCCACCGACAACCAAGGACGCAGCGTGGGTGTGTTTTTACCGCGCGGCACCACCGTGCGGGGGGGTGATGTGCTGATTGGCGAAGACGGCTCTTTGCTTCAAGTGCAAGCGGCGGCGCAACCGGTATTGCGCATCACCCACGACACCGTGCACGGCAGTGTGTTCGACCTGACACGTGCAGCCTATCACTTGGGTAACCGGCATGTGCCCATCGAGTTGCAAGCCGACCATTTGAAAATCGAGCCCGACCATGTGTTGGCCGACATGCTGCGCGCCATGCATTTGCACGTAGCACAGGTCAACGAAACCTTCGAGCCCGAAAGCGGTGCCTATGGCGACCAAGCCAACCATTCGCACGGCCACGCCCATCACGCCGCACACGATCACCATCCACACCCGCATGTGCATGGCCCTGACTGTCACCATGACCACTGAGCAGTCAGGCATGGCATGACCCATGACACGAATGGCATGCAGGCCCACCAGTTGCTGTGGTTGTTGCAATTGGCTTCACCCGCCTTGCCGGTGGGTGGTTTTTCTTATTCTGAAGGGCTGGAGGCCGCCGTGGAACACGGCTTGGTCACCGATGAACACAGCGCCTCTCAATGGTTCATCGACCAATTGCATTTGGTCCAAGCACGCAGTGAATGGCCGGTGCTGGCCCAAGCCATGCGCGCTTGGCAACGCCATGACACCGTGCAGTTACAACAGCTCAGCCAATGGGTGCTGCAAACCAGAGAAACCCATGAGATGCGTTTGCAAACCGAACAAATGGGTCGCTCGCTGCTGGCATGGTTGCACAACCACCCCTCAGCCAACGGCACCGACATGGCTTTGTGCGAACAACTGCCGCCCACTTGGCCCTTGGTCATGGCGCTGGCATTGCAAACCCAAGACATTCCAATCCAACAGGGCTTGTTGAGCTGTGCCTTTGGCTGGGCAGAGAACATGGTGCAAGCCGCCTTGAAATCGGTGCCGCTGGGACAACTCAGCGGTCAACGCATATTGGCCGCCTTGAGCAGGGCCATTCCAGAGGCGGTCGACCATGCACTGGCTGTGCCTGACAATGGGCAGCAAGCCTTCAGCCCGCGCTTGGCCATTTTGTCAGCGCGCCACGAAACCCAGTATTCAAGATTGTTCCGATCATGAGCACACCACTTCACCACATTCCCCATCGCAGCAAAAAACTCCCGCCACTGCGCGTCGGTATCGGCGGCCCGGTGGGTTCAGGCAAAACCACCTTGCTGGAAATGCTGTGCAAAGCCATGCGCGAGCAGTACGACCTGATCGCGATCACCAACGACATCTACACCAAAGAAGACCAGCGCTTGCTGACCATCAGCGGTGCGCTGCCCGCTGAACGCATCATGGGTGTCGAAACCGGTGGTTGCCCGCACACGGCGATTCGCGAAGACGCCTCCATCAACCTCGAGGCCATCGATCGCATGTTGGAAAAATTTCCCAACGCGGACGTGGTGTTTGTCGAAAGCGGCGGCGACAACCTGGCCGCCACCTTCAGCCCGGAACTGAGCGACCTGACCATTTACGTGATTGATGTGGCGGCCGGCGAAAAAATTCCGCGCAAAGGCGGGCCTGGCATCACCAAAAGCGATTTGTTCATCATCAACAAAACCGATTTGGCCCCGCATGTCGGCGCCAATCTGGAGGTGATGAAGGCCGATACCGAACGCATGCGCACCGGCGCACAAGGCCTCAAACCTTTTGTCATGACCAACTTGAAAACACTCAGCGGCTTGGACAGCGTGGTGAAATTCATCCAAACCAAAGGCATGCTGGCAACAGCTTGAACACCCCATGAAAAAATTCTTTGCGCTGATTTGTTTGGCCATCAGCGGCGGCGCGCAAGCCGACGCACCGGTGTATGGGCCTGAATTGCAAGGCTTCGACTACCCCGCGCCGGTGTCGTATTTTCAATTCATTGCGCAACGTCAACCGATGCAAATGGCGTACTTGGATTACCAACCCGCCAAGCCCAAAGCGCCGGTCGTGGTGTTGATGCATGGCAAAAATTTTTGCGCGGCCACTTGGCATGACACCGCACTGGTCTTGCAACAAGCGGGGTTGCGTGTCATCGTGCCCGACCAAGTGGGGTTTTGCAAATCCAGCAAACCACTGAATTACGAATACAGCTTCGCTGAACTTGCCAGCAACACACATGCCTTGTTGAAGTCACTGAAGATAGAAAAGGCCACCGTGATCGGTCACTCCATGGGTGGCATGTTGGCCACGCGTTATGCGCTGATGTACCCGTCAGAAGTGACGCAATTGGTGATGGTCAACCCCTTGGGCTTAGAAGATTGGAAAGCCCTGGGTGTACCCACACTGAGCGAGGACCAGTGGTATGCCCGTGAATTGAACCAAACCGATGAGCGCATGCGTCAATACCAACGCAAAACCTATTACGCCAACGAATGGAAGCCCGAGTACGAGCCATGGGTGCAAATGATCGCTGGCATGTACCGCGGCCCAGGTAAAGAAACCGTGGCAAGACATTCGGCGCAAGCCTACGTGATGATTTTTCATCAGCCCGTGCTCTACGAATTTCCCAACATCAAAGTGCCCACGCTGCTGTTGATCGGTGAAAAAGACACCACCGCCATCGGCAGAGACATGGCATCCGAGCCCATCAAATACACCATGGGCAATTACCGCGCCTTGTCACTCAAAGCCGTCAAAACCATTCCCGGCGCACAACTGGTGTTGTTTCCCGACCTCGGCCACGCCCCGCATGTGCAAAACCCCGATCGCTTTCACACCGCATTGGTCAATCAGTTGGTGGCGTTGGAAGCCGAATGACTAACGCACCGCCCAGCCACCGCTGACCGGGAACACCTGCCCGACAAAGCAGTCGGCGTGGCTGCTGCACAAGTAGGCGGCGAACTCGGCGTCTTCTTCGGGCTTGACCAACCTGCCCAACGGCACCTCGCGTTTCAAGCGCTCGATGAACCGGGGGTCGGCTTGTAACTGCGGCGGGAAATAGGTGGGGTTGTCGACGAAGTTTTGCGCGATGGCGTTGACCTGTATGCCGTGCGGCGCCAATTCAACACCGACAGCTTGCACATACGCCAGTTGCGCGCCACGGGCTGCGCTGTAACTCGATGAGCGCTTCATGCCTCGCAATGCACTGGCACTGCCCATGACGATGATCTTGCCGCGTTTGCGTGACAACATTTGCGGCAACACCGCTTTGACCAAGCGTTGCATGGGATGCACCATGGTGTTGAACAGGCGCTGCCATTCGGCTTCCTCCACCTCTGCTGCCGGTGTTGACGGCGCAGGCACAGCCAAATTCACCAGCAAGACATCGATTTGGCCATGTTGCTTCACCAACGCCGACGCTGCGTCTGGCTCGGTCAGTGAGGATGTGTCAGCCAACACAACGGCGCCATGCGATTGCAGTGTTTGGCACAACGCCGGCCCCATGAACACATCGGCTTGGGTGACCAAAATGCGCAAACCTTGCAACATGGCTTACTCGGGTAAATCGTTTTTGTCGTCGTCCATCGGCAGCAAAGCGACCTCGGGCAACACCGGTCTCGGTTTGCGTTTGCCATGGCAGGTGATGATTTCCACATACACCTGCGTGGCTTGCGCTTTGGCCGCCGCGTCAATCGATGCAATCACCTCAGACAAATGCACTGGCAAGGCTTCGTCTGCACTGGGTCCGAATTGGCATTGAAAGTCCCAAAAGTCCACCTCGGCAGGCAAAGGTCGGCGGCGCTCGCGTTTTAAATATTTCCGCACATCGTGTTTGATGGCATCGAGCACCCTGTCAGGATGCCGTCCTTCCACATGCAAGGGATAAGTTTTTTTCATGCGCGGATTATGCGGCCCTGAAGCCGCCACGCCAGCCGAGCGTTGATAATGCATTTTTTATCTGGGTGAGTGCCATGGCTGCTGTGATTGCCATTTGTACAGGGGCTTGTTTGGGTGCATTGGCACGCTGGCAACTGAGTGTTCACTTCAATATGCTGGGTTGGCTGCCTTGGGGCACGCTCTATGCCAATTTGATCGGCGGCTACCTGGTCGGTGTCTGTGTCGCGGTGTTTCAGCAGATGCCCGAGCTTGACCCGTTGTGGCGCCTGCTGCTGGTCACCGGTTTCCTCGGTGCATTGACCACGTTTTCCTCGTTCAGCAGTGAGGTGGTGCAGATGCTGCTGAATGCCCGCTACGCGACGGCGCTGTTGACGGCCGGTTTACATTTGTTCGGCTCGTTGGCGCTGACCTTGGCTGGCATCAAAACGGTTGAATGGCTGGGGTGGCGGTAAGCGGCGCGTCAGCGCCATGCCCGACAGTGACCTGTACATGAGCACCACCTCCGTCACCGTCCAACGACTGTCTCAGCTAGAGCAGGCCAGAACCGCCATCATGCATGACGGCGACACGCATTCACCCTTGGTTGCCGACTGGATCAGCCAAAGCTGGCAACGCTGTTTAGCGCAAGGCATGCAACCGCATTACCAAGTCGGTTTCGACCCCTTGTCTGGCGCGCATGTCAAACGCACACTTGACCAAAACCACGAGCTGATCCAAGCCGCGCGCCCGGAGCTTGAGCGTTTGGGACGGGCGATCGCCGGCACGTCGTTTTTTCCGCTGATCACCGATGCGCAAGGCGTGGTGATCGACGTCGGTGCAGGTGTCGACCGGCAAGACCGGCGGGTCGATGTGATTGCACGCATCGGCATCGATTTGAGCGAGCAGGCGGTTGGCACCTCGGCCATTTGCGCGGCATTGATCGAACAAAAACCCGTCTGGCTTCACCGGGGTGAGCACTTCTTCAAAGACACCTCGGTTTACAGCTGCGCTGGAGCACCGTTATGGAACGGCCAAGGCGAGTGCATCGGCATGCTGGACTTGACCGCTGTGATGACCCAAGAACGCCCCGAACTGATGCATTTGGCGGCCTTGTCTGCCCGCAGCATCAGCAACGCTTATTTGCTGAGCCAAGCTCACCATTTGTTGTTGCGCTTGAATTGGCCTGGCCGCTTGATGGGTGACGACAACGACGGCTTGGTGCTGCTCAACAGCGATGGCGAAGTGTTGGGCGCCAACAGGTTGGCCCGCGAGATGCTGCACATGGTGGGCGAAAGCACCCCACATGCCAGCGACTTGTTTGCCATTCCCACGGGTTTGCTGTTTGACGGCGCCAACCGGTCTCAAACCATGGATGTACCGCTGTGGTCTGGCTTGAACTTGCAGGTGCGCAGTTGTTTGCAGCATGATTGCAACAACCCGTCACAACCGGCTACTACAGGCGCGCTGCAACAAATCCAATTGGCCATGATCAACACAGCGGTTGCCCACGCCAAAGGCAACGTGGCGCAGGCGGCCAAAGCCCTGGGCATCAGCCGTGCCACCCTTTACCGCAAGCTGTCGCGCAAGAACAGCCACTAGGCTTTTAAGTGCATACCTAGGCGCATAGAATGCGCGCTTGCCCTTACCACGGAGCCGGCTATGCAGGGATTACTCGCTTTTTCTAACGCGGTTGACAGATTCAACACTTGGATCAACCGCTACGTGATTTGGTTGATCTTGGCGGCCACCCTCATCAGCGCCATCAACGCCTTGGTACGCAAAATTTTCAACAACAGCTCCAACGCGTTCTTGGAGGTGCAGTGGTATTTGTTTGCGGCGTCGTTTTTGCTGGCCTCTTGCTACACCTTGCTGCAAAACGAGCACGTCAAAATCGACGTGGTGTATTCGCGCTTCACACGGCGCACCCAAACCCAAATCGACATTTTTGGCTTTGCCTGTTTCATGCTGCCCATGTGCACTGCCGTGATGTGGTTTGGTGTGCCGTTTTTCTGGAAAGGCCTCGTCAGCGGTGAAATGTCTTCCAACGCTGGTGGCTTGATCCGTTGGCCGGTGTACGCCATGATCCCGCTGGGCTTTGGCTTGTTGTGGTTGCAAGGCATGTCCGAATTGATCAAGCGCGTCGCCTTCCTCAAAGGAATCATCCCAGACCCGACGCTCAAGCCCGGCGAAAAATCCGCCGAAGAAGAACTGGCTGAAGAAATTCGCAAATTGGCCGAAGCCAAATCCCTTCCCCACACCAACTGACACGGGACCACACCATGGAATTCTTTAGTCATAACCTGGCCCCGATCATGTTCTTGGGGCTGATCATTTTCTTGATGCTGGGCTTTCCAGTGGCGTTCAGTTTGGGCGCTTGCGGCTTGTTTTTCGGCTTCATCGGTATTGAACTCGGTGTGTTGCCCGAGGCTTTGTTGCAAGCCTTGCCATTGCGCATCTTTGGCATCATGCAAAACGACACCTTGCTGGCGATCCCGTTTTTCACGCTCATGGGCTTGATATTGGAACGCTCTGGCATGGCCGAAGACTTGCTGGACACCATCGGCCAATTGTTCGGACCGGTGCGTGGCGGTCTGGCCTTCGCCGTGATTTTTGTCGGTGCGTTGTTGGCCGCAACCACCGGGGTGGTGGCGGCATCCGTCATTTCCATGGGCTTGATTTCGCTGCCCATCATGTTGCGCTACGGCTATGACCGGCGCATCGCCTCGGGCGTGATCGCTGCCTCGGGCACCTTGGCGCAAATCATTCCACCTTCCTTGGTGTTGATCATCTTGGCTGACCAACTCGGTCGCAGCGTGGGTGAAATGTACAAAGGCGCATTCATACCAGGTTTCATGCTGACCGGCATGTATGTCTTGTTCATCATGGGCGTGGCCATCTTCCGCCCGCAATGGGTGCCTGCCTTGCCTTTGTCGGCCCGCACCATCCGTGAAGACAACGGTAAATCTGGTTTGCTGTCATTGTTGTTCTTGACGATTTTGTGTACTTTGTCTGCTGTGACCTTGGCAGAAAGCTACCCCGCCATCGTGGACTACTTCAAAGGCAGCACAGGTGCCAATCCGGCGAAAGACGAAACGATTGTGGTCTCACTTTGCAGCGGCGTGCTGTTGGCTTTTGTGCTGGCGGTACTGAACAAAACCACCCGCTTGGGCTTGCTCTCCAACATGGCCGAGCGGGTCACCTTCGTGCTGATTCCACCGCTGTTGCTGATCTTTTTGGTGCTGGGCACGATTTTCTTGGGCATTGCCACCCCCACAGAGGGTGGCGCCATGGGTGCCTTGGGCGCCATCATCATGGCCACCGTGCGCGGACGACTCAGCTATTCGCTGCTGAAACAAGCATTGACCTCGACCACCAAATTGTCCAGTTTTGTCATCTTCATCTTGATTGGCTCCACCTGTTTCAGCCTGGTGTTCCAGGGGGTGGATGGCCATGTCTGGGTGGAACATTTGTTGGGTGATTTGCCCGGCGGACAAGTCGGTTTTCTGATTGTTGTCAACACGCTCATCTTCATACTTGCGTTCTTCTTGGACTTTTTTGAACTGGCGTTCATCGTGGTGCCATTGCTGGGCCCCGTCGCAGAAAAACTCGGCATCGATTTGATTTGGTTTGGCGTGTTGCTTGGCGTGAACATGCAAACGTCCTTCATGCACCCGCCGTTTGGCTTTGCACTGTTTTACCTGCGAAGCGTCGCCCCGATCAAAGCGTACTTCGACAAACCGACGCAAAAAGAAATTCCGCCGGTCACGACCATGCAGATTTATTGGGGCGCTGTGCCCTACGTCATCATCCAAATCATCATGGTGGGCCTGATCATCGCCTTCCCTGAAATCGTCTCCAGCGGCTTGGACAAAGAAGAAGGTTTGAGTGCTGAGCAGGTTCAACTTGAAATGATGAACGCCACACAAGACGGTGCCGCTGGCTATGCAGCCCCTGAACCAGGCGCTGAGGCCACCCAGACCCCGGAAGAAGACCCGATGAAAATGATGCAAGAGTCCATGGAAAAAGATTCGACCAGCAAGTGAGGCTGGGGGCAGACTGCCGCGACACCCAAGTGCAGTCTGCCTTGCCCCCGCCCAAGAAAAAACCCCGTTGGCTGTTAACCAACGGGGTTTTTTTTGAGTGGCGATTAGCTCAGAGCTTGACGCTTTGCATGTACCTGTCAAACGAGGCCTCTGAAAAACGGAACCACAGGTTTTGTTGTTTGCGAAACGCTGAATAGTCCGCGTACACCTTTTTCCAGTTCGGGTTTTTGGCGCTCAACTCGTCATACAAAGCCATGGACTCTTTGAACGCGGTGTCCATGACATCTTTGGGGAATGGCAAAACCTTGGTTTTGCTGGCCACCAGTTGCATCAGTGCACCAGGGTTGCGCGCATCGTATTTGGCTTGGCAATCCACATGGGCAAACGCAGACGCGCATTCGATGATGGATTTGTTGACCGCAGACAAACTGTTGTAGGCTTTTTCGTTGATGAAAAAGTCGAGTTCGGGGCCACCCTCCCAAAAACCCGGGTAGTAATAAAAAGGCGCCACCTTGTTGAAGCCCAATTTTTGGTCGTCGTAAGGACCGATCCATTCAGCAGCGTCAATCGTGCCTTTTTCCAAGGCTTGGTAAATCTCTCCGCCGGGAATGTTTTGCGGCACACCGCCCATGCGCTCAATCACCTTGCCGGCAAAACCGCCGACACGAAACTTCAGGCCCTTGATGTCTGCCAGCGATTTGACTTCCTTGCGAAACCAACCACCCATTTGCGAACCGGTGTTGCCCCCAGGGAAATTCACGATGTTGTACTGCTTGTAAAACTCGCGCATCAGTTTCAAGCCGTTGCCCTGAAACATCCAAGAAGTGGTTTGTCGGCTGTTGAGTCCGAACGGCACCGCACAACCCAATGCAAATGTTTCGTCCTTGCCGAAGAAATAGTAGGGCGCAGTGTGGGCCATTTCCACCGTGCCATTTTGTACGCCATCCACCACGCCAAACGGAGGCATGAGTTCACCGGCGGCATGGGTAGAAATGACAAACTTGCCACCGCTGAGTTCGTTGACCTTTTTAGCGAAGGTCTCAGCCGAACCGTAAATGGTGTCCAGTGATTTGGGGAAACTGGAAGCCAAGCGCCAGCGAATGGCTTCTTGTGCGTGCACGGCCGGCGCCATGCCTGCGCTGATCACCCCTGCAATGCCTGCATTTTTTAGTACGGAACGACGATCCATGAGCGAACTCCAATCCAGTTAAGTTAAGCCGAAAATTTTATCAGCCAACCAATTTGAGATTGCCCGCGTTGGTCTTGTCGTCCGTGCTGATCAAATGGTTAAAGCGACCGCGCACAGACCCTTCGATACCTGCCGCATCCAAGCCCAAGCCGGCCAGGATTTTGTTCGGGTCGCCATGGTCCGTGAACACATCGGGCACACCGATTCGCAGCACCGGCAAGTTGATGTGGGCGTCTTGCAAAGCCTCGAGCACCGCCGAACCCGCCCCACCCATGAGCGCGCCCTCTTCCACCGTGACCAAGGCTTGGTGATGGGCTGCCACTTGAAGCAACAACTCGGTGTCCAAGGGTTTGGCCCAGCGCATGTTCACCACTGTGGCGTTCAGCGCCTCGGCCGCTTGCAGCGCGGGGTACAGCAAGGTGCCAAACGCCAATATCGCCACCGATTGACCTTGTCTGCGGATCTCGCCTTTGCCAAACGGCAAGCTGGTCAAGCCGGCGGCTTGTGCCGTGCCCGCCCCTGCACCGCGGGGATAACGCACGGCCACCGTGTGGTCTTGGGCATGTGCGGTGCTCAGCAGCATGCGGCATTCGTTTTCATCTGCGGGACAGGCAATGCTGACTTGGGGCACGCAACGTAAAAACGGGATGTCGTACACACCTGCGTGTGTTGGCCCGTCAGCACCGACGATACCGGCGCGGTCAAGCGCCAGCACCATGGGCAATTTTTGCAAGGCCACATCATGGATCAACTGGTCGTAGGCACGTTGCAAGAACGTGGAATAAATGGCCACCACTGGCTTCAAACCTTCGCAAGCCAAACCCGCTGCAAACGTGAGTGCGTGTTGTTCGGCAATGCCGACATCGTGGTAACGGTCAGGGAAGCGTTGATGGAACTCGACCATGCCCGAGCCTTCGCGCATGGCTGGTGTGATGGCAACCAACCGCGGGTCTTGTTCGGCCATGTCACACAACCACCGGCCAAACACCTGACTGAATGTGTGTTTGGGCGCCGTGGCAGGCGGCAGCAAACCCACTTTGGGATCAAATTTGCCGGGGCCGTGGTAGGCAATCGGATCGGCTTCGGCGAGTTTGTAGCCCTGTCCTTTGCGGGTGACCACATGCAAGAACTGCGGGCCATTCAGCTGCTTGATGTTTTGCAGTGTCGAAGTCAACGCTTCCAAATCGTGGCCATCGATCGGCCCGATGTAATTGAAACCAAATTTTTCAAACAAGGTGGCTGGCAATATCAAGCCCTTGGTTTGGTGTTCTAAGCGGCGCGCGAGTTCAAACAAGGGCGGCGCGTTTTTCAACACTTGACGGCCGACCTCTTTGGCGGCGGTGTAAAAACGCCCGCTCATCAATTGCGCCAAGTAACGGTTCAGCGCGCCCACGGGTGGGCTGATGGACATGTCGTTGTCGTTCAGGATGACCAGCATGTTGCAGTCCGACACACCTGCGTTGTTCATGGCCTCAAAGGCCATGCCAGCGGTCATGGCGCCGTCACCGATGATGGCCACGCAGTGGCGCTGCTCGCCTTTTTGTTTGGCCGCCATGGCCATGCCCAGCGCGGCAGAAATGCTGGTGGAGGAATGCGCGGTGCCGAACGCGTCGTACTCGCTTTCATCGCGCTTGGGGAAACCGGCGACGCCACCGAGTTGGCGCAGGCTGCCCATGCGATCGCGGCGACCGGTCAATATTTTGTGAGGATAGGTTTGGTGTCCGACATCCCAGACCAAGCGGTCATGCGGCGTGTTGAACACATGGTGCAAAGCCACGGTCAATTCCACCGTGCCCAAATTCGAGCTGAAATGGCCGCCGGTCTTGCCAACGGTTTCAATCAAGAAACTGCGCAACTCATTGGCCAAGGTCGGTAATTGCGCGCTGGACAGCCGCCTGACATCCGCAGGCGTTTTGATACTGTCTAACAATGGGGTCATGTGGCCTTCTCCTGCGGTAGTTGCCACTGGGCAATGGGCACTCACCGACTAGCTTAAATGTGTCAATTGAAGTTGACAATAAGGGGTATACCCTGACAAGCATAGCACCTGCCAACGCATGTCAGTCGCGGTGGAATGCAAAAAACCCCTGGGGCTTGTGACCACAGGGGTTTGGGGAAAAGTGAAAACCGAGAACCGGATCAGCCTTTTTTGGCCCAGGCACTGCACCAACCGGCAGCCGCCACGTTTTTGCCTGCAAACAAAGGACAACCGCCCGCTTTGTCACTGGCTTTGCCTTGGAACAACGCGCAGTTGGCACAGTTTTGGTCTGATTTGTGTGAGGCAAATTTTTTGTTATCGACTTTGCTGGTGTCGGCTTTGTAACCCAGGGCCGCGGCCTGTCCATCTTTTTCGTCCACCATGGCTTGTGCAAACACTTGGCCACCAGCCAACAAAGCTGTGGCACCCACGCCGAGCTGAACTACGAATTCGCGACGACTTGTCATATGAATATCTCCGATGATTGAAATGGCCCCGAGTGGGGAACTACCCCGGTATTCTTGCTTACACCGCGGTATGCACCCACAACGGATGACAGATACCCTAGGTTGACGCTCAAGTAAAGCGACAGCCCGTCAGCCAAACGGGCCGTTGAGCGAAATGGTCGAATGGTTTAAAAACCCGGCGGTGGTGACCCACACCCCATAGGGCAGCAACAACAGCGCGGCAGCACGGCGGCGCGGGTAAACAAATATTATCAATAAAAAAATGCTTTGCCATAAAAACAAAAGTTCAATCAGCGACCAATCTGGCCGGTGCCATTTGAAATAAATGACGCTCCAAAACACATTGCAAAACGCGTTCAGCGCCCACAAAGCCAGCCACTGAAAACGCTCTTGGCCTGACAAACAGGCATGCCACCCCATCCAAGCGCTGATCGCGCACAAACTGAAAATCGTTGACCAAATGACGCCAAATGCGGCGTCAGGCGGTTTCCAAGGCGGTTGTTTGAGTTGGAAATACCAGGCATCCAAGACAGTCAGCCACGAACCGATGCCCGCCACAGCGAAACTGACCACGAACGCCACCAGCAAACTGCGCCAATGGGTCTTGATGTTGGGTGAACTGCGGCTCAACGCTGTCGCAGCGCTCGCCGAACCGGTTCTGTCAAAGTCATTCATCGTATTTTCCGTTTTAAAGGGTTTTCCCTAGTTAGAAATTCTTCAAGACATCTTGTAATGTCAACTTCAATTGACACATTCAATCACGATCCGATTTGCCGCCACACAACAACCGCATGGCCCATTCATCTTCAGCGAGCAGTTCTGTCAAAGTGGTCATCCTGACCATGGACACGCACCTCAACAGCGCGGCCATCAAAGCTCGCAATGCCTTGGTGCGGCAAGTGCCTGGTCTGAGCTTTGCCATCCATTCCGCGTCCGAATACGCCGCTGACGCACACAAACTGACGCGTTGCCAAGCGGACATTGCCAGCGCTGACATCATCGTGGTGAGCATGTTGTTTTTGGAAGACCACTTCCTCCCGATTTTGCCCGACTTGCAAGCGCGACGCGACAACTGCACGGCCATGGTTTGCATCATGTCCGCTGCAGAGGTGGTCAAACTCACCCGCATGGGCAAGTTGGACATGGGCAAACCCAGCACCGGTCCGATGGCGTTCTTGAAAAAATTGCGTGGCAGCAAACCGCAAGCAGGGCAAGACGCTTCGGCTGGCGCGCGCCAAATGAAAATGCTGCGCCGCTTGCCCCAAATTTTGCGTTTCGTCCCCGGCACCGCACAAGATTTGCGTGCCTACTTTCTCACTTTGCAATATTGGTTGGGCGGCTCGCAAGAAAACATCCACAACCTGGTGCTGTATTTGGTCGACCGATATGCCAAACACGCACTGCCGGAGAAATCCGCAGCGATCAAAGTCGCCTCGCCTGCAGAGTACCCAGAGGTTGGCGTCTACCACCCGCGCATGCAACCGCGTTTGCATGCCGATTTGGCGCAATTGCCACAGATGGTCAAACCGCCAGTGGCCAAAGGCCGGGTGGGTGTGCTGTTGTTGCGCTCTTACTTGATCGCGAGCAACACGCAACATTACGACGCGGTCATCGCTGCGCTGGAAGTGCAAGGCTTGCAAGCGGTACCCGTGTTTGCCACGGGCTTGGATTCACGCCCTGCCATCGAAGCGTTTTTCATCAAAGACGGCCAATGCACGGTTGACGCGGTGATTTCCCTCACCGGGTTTTCGTTGGTGGGCGGACCCGCCTACAACGACGCACATGCCGCCGAAGAAATTTTGGGCAGATTGGACGTGCCGTACATCGCCGCCCATCCGGTCGAATTCCAAACACTGGACCAATGGGGCGGTTCCAGCCGTGGCTTGCTGCCGGTGGAGTCCACCATCATGATCGCCATCCCAGAGTTGGACGGCTCGGTGGTGCCCATGGTGTATGGCGGTCGCCCCGGCGCCGAGGGGGTGACTTGCACCGGTTGCCACCAACGCTGCACCTTCACCAAAGACCATCACCAAGAAGACATGTTCACCTGCACCGAGCGCACAGCCATGTTGGCGATGCGGGTGGCCAAGTTGGTGGCGTTGCGTCGCAG
>Ga0192647_100198_pt1 | contig 40245 bp, 36 predicted proteins | sample LauGreFa1BDMLBSN_2_FD_133046 | JGI IMG/M metagenome (GOLD analysis project Ga0192647, IMG submission 133046) | Freshwater lake microbial communities from Lake Michigan, USA - Fa13.BD.MLB.SN - reassembly | ecosystem: Environmental > Aquatic > Freshwater > Lake | place: Lake Michigan, USA... | reverse complement strand
CGGGTGCCACGCCGGGCTTTGGCGCTTTGCCTGTGCAAGCCCAGGCTGATCTGGCTGCGTCCACGCAAGCGGCGATTGCCGATGTGCTGGTAAAGAAATCGATGACGGCGCTGAAAACAACGGGCCTCAAACGCCTGGTCGTGGCAGGGGGCGTGGGCGCGAACCGGTGCTTGCGCGAGCAGCTCAATACCCAATGCGCAGCGCGCGGCGTGCGGGTGCATTACCCCGAGCTGCACCTGTGCACCGACAACGGGGCCATGATCGCCCTGGCCGCTGCGATGCGATTACAAAGCGGCATGCAAGAGGCCAGCCGCAACTACGGTTTTCACGTGCAGCCGCGCTGGCCTTTGCAGTCACTTTGAGATTGCGGCGCTTAGGAAATGTTCAGTTCAGCGGCCTTGCTCACTGGCAGTTTTTTCATTAGGCTCAAGTGCAGCACGCCGTGCTCCATACGCGCTTGACTTGATGCGCTGTCGATTTCCTGCGCAAATTCGTATACCGCGCGGTAACTGCGCGGCGCACCTTCTAGCGTTTCCACGCGCAGCACTGTGTCTTCGATCTGGATGCGCAGATGCTCTTTGCCGACGCCTGGCAAGTCCAGGCTAAAGCGGTAGGCTTTGTCGTCCTCTTGCAGCGGACTGGCGGCCAGCTTGGGTGTAGGCGTAGCGCCGCTTCCGCTCAGGTCGCGCACTAGGCGACCGACTTGGGCGTAGGCTTTACGGCGGGTAAGTGCATCGGCGGCGGAAAGGGAATGAATAGCCCAAGGGGAAGTGGTGGCTGTCAAAAACATAGGATGGCTCCGATTAGACTGCGCGGCCCTCGACATGAGGTCCGCATGCATTCGAGGTGTGCGCGTTTGTCCTAAATTCAAGCTTTTTTCCTTATGTTTATTGTTTTGTCTGCGGTCTTGAAAAGGCTTTGTTTGGCGTTATGTGGCGCAGCTTTTTGCGTGGGTTTAACGGGCCCGATCGCCGCCTTGGCGCAGCTTGCGCCCGCGCCTATCAAGCTCGCTTTGATTGAGGGCTTGAGCGGGCCCAACGCCAGCGGCGGCGAAGCGGTTTATCGCAACTTGGTGTGGGCTATAGAGCGCGTCAATGCGCGCGGCGGCGTACCTTGGGGCAAATCGTCGGTGCCGTTGTTACTGGAGCGTTTTGACAGCCAGGGCCAGACCCAAGAAGCGCTATCGGCCCTGCGCCTGGCCATCGACGGCGGGGCGCGGATTATTTTGCAAGGCAATTCTTCGGCAGTGGCAGCGGCCTTGATCGACGCGGTGAACAAACACAACGCCCGCGATCCGGCAAGGCGCGTGGTGTTTCTGAACTACGCCGCCGTGGACCCGGCGCTGACCAATGAAAAGTGCAGCTTTTGGCATTTCCGCTTCGACGCCCATGCCGACATGCGTATGGCAGCGCTGATGGAGCTGCTGCGCGAGGACAGGGCGCTCAAGTCGGTGTACCTGCTGGGCCAGGATTACAGCTTCGGGCAAAGCGTGTTGCGCGAGGCGCGTCGCCAGTTGGCCGCGCAAAGGCCCGATGTGCGCATTGCGGGCGATGAGTTGCATGCGCTCTTGCGCATCAAAGATTTCGCGCCCTATATGGCCAAGATCAAGGCCAGCGGCGCGCAGGCCGTAGTCACTGGCAATTTCGGGCCGGACTTGACGCTGCTGGTCAAAGCGGCGCGCGAGTCGGGCTTTGATGGCACTTTTTATACCTTTTACGGTAATGCATTGGGCGCTCCGGCGGCCATGGGCGAGGCGGGGGTGGGCAAGGTTATTGCCGTGGCCGATTGGTTACCTAATGTGCAATCGGCACAGGCCGAGGGCTTTTACCGGGCATTCCGGGCGCGTTTTCCCAAGCCGGATGACGACTATGTGCATATGCGCATGCAGCTGATGGTCGAGGCGCTGGCCCAGGCTATTGGAGAGGCGGGCAAGCGCGGCAGCCCCGAGGGGGCTGCCCCAGAGGCCGCAGACATTGCGCGCGCCCTGGAGTTAGTGAGCGTCAGTTTGGCTGGCCAAAGCGGCAGCATGCGCGCCAGCGACCACCAGTTTCAGCAGCCGCTGGTGGTGGGCGTCATGGAGCGCCAAGGCGCGCTGGGGGTGAAATTTGACGTGGAAGGCTCGGGCTACGGCTTCAAAGTCATCAAAACCCTGACCGCCGCCCAGGCCCGCATGCCCGAAAGCTGCGCCATGCAGCGGCCCGCTCCCTAGGCGCCTGCTGGGTGCATTGCCAACCATGGTTACAATCAACAGGCTTTGCAGTTCGCGAAGCGCACGTTTGCAGCAGTTCCAGCCGCAATCGCAAGTCCCTGTAGATTTTTACGGAAACACACATGATCGCATCTGAAATCAAAGCGGCTGTCGTTAAAGACAATGCCCGCCAAGCCGGTGATACCGGTAGCCCCGAAGTCCAAGTCGCCCTGCTGACGGCTCGTATCAACGAACTGACCCCCCACTTCAAGACCCACGCCAAAGACCACCATGGTCGCCGCGGTCTGTTGCGCATGGTCAGCCGCCGTCGTAAATTGCTTGATTACCTCAAGCACAAAGACGCAGACCGTTACACCGCACTGATCGCCAAATTGGGTCTGCGCAAGTAATTTCGGGAATATGAACGCGAAGCGCCTGAGTTAGGACACTAGCTCAGGCGTTTTTTACTTCGGAGACAGGGAAAGCAGTACGAAGCTGTGTCATTCCAGAGCAATTTGGCCCCAAGGGGCTCTGGAATGCCATCGTGGGCTGTGACTTTGAATCCGGGCTTTGGCGGGGTGGCCTGCACCTCCCACCTGTTGAGAAAGTAATGGAGATACACCATGACCATGTTTAAAAAAGTTAGTAAAACCTTCCAGTGGGGCCAGCACACGGTCACCATGGAAACCGGCGAAATCGCCCGTCAGTCCACCGGCGCCGTGTTGCTCGACATGGACGGCACCGTGGTGTTGGCCACCGTGGTAGCCCGTACCGAAGGCAAAGCCGGCCAGGATTTCTTCCCACTGACGGTGGACTACCTGGAAAAAAGCTATGCCGCAGGCAAGATCCCCGGCAGCTTCTTCAAGCGCGAAGGCCGCCCCAGCGAGTTCGAGACGCTGACCAGCCGTCTGATCGACCGCCCCATCCGCCCCTTGTTCCCCGAAGGCTTCTTCAATGAAGTGCATGTCGTGGTGCATACCGTGTCGCTCAACCCCGAAGTGGACGCAGACATCGCCGCCATGATTGCCGTGAGTGCGGCGCTGTCGGTCAGTGGCGTTCCGTTTAGCGGCCCCATCGGCGCGGCCCGTGTCGGTTATGTCAATGGCCAATACATTCTCAACCCCGGCCAGACCGCTCGCAAAGATTCGGTGATGGACCTGGTGGTCGCCGGTACCGAAACCGCTGTGTTGATGGTCGAGTCCGAAGCGCAGCAATTGTCGGAAGACATCATGTTGGGTGCCGTGGTGTTTGGCCATGAGCAAGGCAATATTGCTATCAACGCCATCCACGAACTGGTGCGCGACGCAGGTAAACCCGTGTGGGACTGGAAAGCCCCCGCCAAAGACGAAGCGCTGATTGCCAAGATCGACGGCCTTGCCAAAGACAAACTGGTTGCCGCTTACCAAATTCGCAACAAGCAAGCCCGCACCCAAGCCTGCCGCGTTGCCTATGCGGACGTGATGGCTGCACTCAAAGCCGAAGGCGCTGCGTTTGACAGCGTAGGCGTAGAAGGCCTGTTGTTCGAAATCGAAGCCAAGATTGTGCGCAGCCAAATTTTGGCGGGCGAGCCCCGTATCGATGGCCGCGACACGCGCACCGTGCGCGCTATCGAAATCCGCAACGGCGTGCTGCCCCGCACCCACGGTTCTGCTTTGTTCACACGCGGCGAAACCCAGGCCTTGGTGGTCACCACCCTAGGTACCGAGCGCGATGCCCAGCGCATTGACGCCCTGAGCGGCGACTACGAAGACCGCTTCATGCTGCACTACAACATGCCTCCGTTTGCGACCGGCGAAACTGGTCGTGTGGGCACGCCTAAGCGCCGTGAAATCGGCCATGGCCGTTTGGCCAAGCGCGCTTTGGCTGCTTGCCTGCCCAGCAAAGAAGACTTCCCCTACACCATGCGTGTGGTGTCTGAAATCACCGAGTCCAACGGCTCCTCGTCCATGGCTTCGGTCTGCGGCGGTTGCTTGTCGCTGATGGATGCGGGCGTGCCCATGAAAGCGCACGTGGCCGGCATCGCCATGGGCCTGATCAAGGAAGACAACCGCTTTGCGGTGTTGACCGACATCCTGGGCGATGAAGATCATTTGGGTGATATGGACTTCAAAGTGGCCGGTACCACCAACGGTATTACCGCTTTGCAAATGGACATCAAAATCCAAGGCATTACCAAAGAAATCATGCAAGTGGCATTGGCCCAGGCCAAAGAAGCGCGCATGCACATTTTGGGCAAGATGCAAGAAGCCATGGCCGGTGCCAAAGCCGAAGTCTCCAACTTCGCACCGCGTCTGTTCACCATGAAGATCAACCCCGAGAAAATCCGTGACGTGATCGGCAAAGGCGGCGCAGTGATCCGCGCGCTGACCGAAGAGACCGGCACCCAAATCAACATCGAGGAAGACGGCACCATCACCATCGCTTCGAGCGACCCGGCCAAGGCCGAAGAGGCTAAGCGCCGCATCGAAGAGATCACTGCTGAAGTGGAAATCGGCAAGGTCTATGAAGGCCCGATCACCAAGATTTTGGACTTCGGTGCTTTGGTTAACCTGTTGCCTGGCAAAGACGGTTTGCTGCACATCAGCCAGATCGCGCACGAGCGTGTGGAAAAGGTCACCGACTACCTGTCTGAAGGCCAGATCGTGCGCGTCAAAGTGCTTGAGACGGACGAAAAAGGCCGGGTCAAGTTGTCCATGAAAGCCTTGCTCGATCGTCCTGTCCACAACGAACAGCATTGATCGATAGGGTGCCGGTTGCCGCAAGGCCACCGGCCTATTGAATTACCAGCGGACAAGGGTCTTTAGCCTATGCAAGTCGTTGAGATTTCCAGTTTCGGTGCGCCAGAGGTGCTGCGCCTGGCTGAGCGGCCTACGCCTGCGGCGGCTAGCGGCGAGGTGTTGATTCGCGTCCATGCCAGCGGCATCAACCGCCCGGATGTGTTGCAGCGCCTGGGGCATTACCCCGCACCCCCCGGCGCCTCGGATATTCCGGGGCTGGAAGTGGCAGGCGTCATCGAATCGGGCGACGCGCAGGCTATGGCAGCAGCGGGTTTCAAAGTGGGCGATCGTGTGTGCGCTTTAGTGGCTGGCGGCGGCTATGCGCAGTGGTGCGTCGCGCCAGTGGGCCAATGCCTGCCGGTGCCCAAGGGCTGGAGCGATACCGATGCCGCGGGCTTGCCCGAAACTTTTTTTACCGTGTGGAGTAATGTGTTTGACCGCGGCCGCTTGCAGGCCGGTGAAACCATACTGATCCAAGGCGGCTCCAGCGGGATTGGCGTCACCGCCATCCAAATGGCCAAGGCCATGGGCGCTACCGTGATTGTTACCGTAGGCAATGACGACAAATGCAAAGCCTGCTTGGCCTTGGGCGCGGACCACGCCATCAATTACAAAACCCAAGACTTCGAGGCCGAAGTAGCCCGCATCACCAACAAGCGCGGCGTGGACCTGGTGCTCGATATGGTGGCCGGTGCCTATGTGAATAAAGAGGTCAATTGCCTGGCCGAAGATGGGCGATTGGTGTTTATCGCGGTGCAGGGCGGGGTGAAGGCGGAGTTCAATGCCGGTTTGGTTTTGCGCAAGCGCTTGACGATTACCGGCTCTACCTTGCGCATCCGGCCCGTGGCTTTCAAAGCGGCTATCGCCCAGTCTTTGCAGCGCCATATTTGGCCTTTGCTGGAAAGCGGCGCAATCAAGCCGGTGCTGCATGCAGCTTATCCGGCAGCGCAGGCGGCGCAAGCGCATTCCGAGATGGAAGCGAGCCAGCACATCGGCAAAATTGTGTTGCAGTGGGACAGCGTGTGAAAAAGCTGATTGCCGGTAACTGGAAGATGAACGGCTCGCTGGCGGCCAATGCCGCGCTTGTGCAGGGCTTGCTGGCCGATGGCGACCAGGCTTGGGGCTGCGACGTAGCGGTCTGCGTGCCCGCGCCCTATTTAGCGCAATTGCAGTCGCTGACCCAAGGTAGTGCCTTGGCATTAGGCGCGCAAGATGTATCGGCCCAAGAAAGTGGAGCCTTTACCGGCGAAAGTTCGGCGGGCATGCTCAAAGATTTTGGTGTTCGATACTGTTTGGTGGGCCATTCGGAGCGCCGCCAGTACCACCAGGAAAGTGATACGGTGGTGGCCACTAAAGCGCAGCGCGCCTTGGCCGCGGGCATCACGCCGATAGTGTGTGTCGGCGAGACTTTGGCCGAGCGTGAAGCGGGCGATACCGAAGCCGTGATCAAGCGCCAACTGGCAGCGGTGGTGCATCTCAACGGTCACTGCATTAGCGAAATTGTGCTTGCCTACGAGCCGGTATGGGCCATTGGTACCGGCAAAACCGCCAGCCCCGAACAAGCACAGGCGGTGCATTTGGTATTGCGCCAGCAGTTGCAAGCGGCCAGTGCGCGTGCCGACCGGGTGCGTATTTTGTACGGCGGCAGCATGAACGCCGGCAATGCCGCGTCCTTGCTGGCCCAGCCCGATATTGACGGCGGCCTGATTGGCGGTGCCTCTTTGAAGGCGGCAGATTTTTTATCGATTATTCGGGCCGCGCAGTAAAGCGGTTCAAACAGCTTTTTCCAGGAGTAGAAGATGAGTTATTTGGTTACGATCATCCTGACAGTGCAGATGATTTCAGCGATTTCTATGATCGGCTTGATCCTGATCCAGCACGGCAAGGGTGCGGACATGGGTGCGGCCTTTGGCAGCGGTGGCTCGGGCAGCTTGTTCGGCGCCAGCGGCAGCGCTAACTTTTTGTCGCGCACCACAGCTGTGCTGGCTACCGTATTTTTTAGCGCCACCTTGGCCCTGGCCTATTTCGGTAACCTGCGCCCGACCAGCAGCGGCAGCGTGCTTGAGGCGGCCAGCGTCGCCGCCCCGGCCGCCTCGGCCAGTGCCGCAGCCCCCGCACCTGCGGCTTCTGGCGCTGCCCAAATCCCGGCGAATTGAGCCTGGTTACAAAGTCCAAAAGTACCTCGGGGAGCCTTTGTAAATCAGGGTAAACTCGTAGGCTTATCAGGGCCTACAGAGCGACAAGGATCATCTTGGCCTTGTTGGTTTGAAATGCCGCCGTCGTGGTGAAATTGGTAGACACGCTATCTTGAGGTGGTAGTGGCGAAAGCTGTGCGAGTTCGAGTCTCGCCGACGGCACCATAGCAAGAACGAACTACGTGCCCGTAAGGGTCATGCAAATAACCAGACTTACTGTCGGACGAGCCCTACATAGCTATGAATCTGGACCAATACCTTCCTGTTTTGCTGTTCATTCTGGTCGGTGTCGCTATCGGCATCATTCCCCAGGTGCTGGGTTACATCCTCGGTCCCAACCGGCCTGATCAGGCCAAAAATTCCCCTTACGAATGCGGCTTCGAAGCCTTCGAAGATGCCCGCATGAAGTTCGATGTGCGCTACTACTTGGTCGCCATCTTGTTCATTTTGTTTGACCTGGAAATTGCCTTCCTTTTTCCTTGGGCAGTGTCGCTCAAAGAAATTGGTCCGGTGGGCTTTTGGGCCGTGATGCTGTTTTTGGCCATCCTTGTCGTGGGCTTTGTGTACGAATGGAAAAAAGGGGCCCTTGACTGGGAATGACACCATGATTGAAGGCGTATTCAAAGAAGGCTTTGCCACCACCAGCTACGACGCAGTCGTCAACTGGGCAAAGACCGGCTCTATCTGGCCCATGACATTCGGCCTGGCCTGCTGTGCGGTGGAGATGATGCATGCGGCTGCGGCGCGTTATGACATCAGCCGTTTTGGCTCGGAAGTATTTCGCGCCAGCCCGCGCCAGTCCGACCTCATGATTGTGGCGGGCACCTTGTGCAACAAGATGGCACCGGCGCTGCGCAAAGTCTATGACCAAATGTCCGAGCCGCGCTGGGTGCTCAGCATGGGTTCTTGTGCCAACGGCGGCGGCTATTACCACTACAGCTACTCGGTAGTGCGCGGTTGTGATCGCATCGTGCCGGTCGATGTCTACGTACCCGGCTGCCCGCCTACGGCTGAGGCGCTGCTTTACGGCATTTTGCAACTCCAACAAAAAATCCGCCGCACCGAAACCATCGCGCGCGCCTAATCACACCCATGACTTCTTATTCTGTTCGTCCTGAAGATACCCAGGCCGCGATTGCGCAGGCCCTTGGAGACAAAGTCAAGCGTATGTCGGTAGATCTGGGTGAAGTCAAAGTGCTGGTGTCCGCCGCGGACTATCACGCTGCAGCACGGTTATTGCGCGACAGTGCGGGCTGCCAATTTGAGCAGATGATGGATTTGTGCGCGGTGGACTACTCCACGTATGGCGACGGCCGTTACGAAGGTCCGCGTTACTGCGTGGTGGTGCATTTGTTGTCGGTCAGCCTCAACCAGCGCGTGCGCCTCAAAGTGTTCGCCACTGACGACGATATGCCGGTGCTCGATTCGATCAACGATGTCTGGAATTCGGCCAATTGGTTTGAGCGTGAAGCGTTCGATCTGTTTGGCGTGGTGTTTGAAGGCCATGATGACCTGCGCCGCATCCTGACAGACTACGGCTTTATCGGTCATCCCTTCCGTAAAGACTTCCCCACCACCGGCCATGTGGAAATGCGCTACGACGCCGAGCAGGCGCGGGTAATCTACCAACCGGTGACGATTGAGACGCGTGAAATCACGCCGCGCATCATCCGCGAAGAGAACTACGGAGGCCTGCACTAAGCAGGGCTCGCCATGGCTGAAATCAAAAACTACACCCTTAACTTCGGTCCACAGCACCCAGCTGCACACGGCGTGCTGCGTTTGGTCTTGGAGCTGGACGGCGAAGTCATCCAGCGCGCTGACCCGCATATCGGCCTCTTACACCGCGCCACCGAAAAACTGGCGGAGTCCAAGACCTACATCCAGGCCTTGCCCTATATGGACCGCTTGGACTATGTGTCCATGATGTGCAATGAGCACGCTTACTGCCTTGCCATCGAAAAGTTGTTGGGTATTGAAGTGCCTATCCGTGCGCAATACATCCGCGTGATGTATGCCGAGATCACCCGCTTGCTCAACCACCTGATGTGGCTGGGCTCGCACGGTAACGACTGCGGTAGCTCGACGATCCTGATTTACACCTTCCGCGAGCGCGAAGATTTGTTTGATATGTACGAAGCGGCCAGTGGCGCGCGCATGCATGCGGCTTATTTCCGGCCCGGCGGCGTCTACCGCGACCTGCCCGATTCCATGCCGCAGTTCAAGGCCAATAAGATTCGCAACGCCAAAGGCATTGCCGAGCTCAATGCCAACCGCCAGGGCTCGCTGTTGGACTTCATCGAAAACTTTACCCAGCGCTTTCCGCAGTGTTTATCCGAATACCACACGCTCTTGACCGACAACCGTATCTGGAAGCAGCGTACCGTCAACATCGGTATCGTCACCCCCGAGCGGGCGCTCAATATGGGCTTTAGCGGCCCCATGTTGCGTGGCTCCGGCATCGCCTGGGACTTGCGCAAAAAGCAGCCCTATGAGGTGTATTCGGAAATGGACTTTGACATCCCCGTGGGCAAGACCGGCGACGTGTACGACCGCTATTTGGTGCGCATGGAAGAGATGAAGCAGTCCAACCGCATCATTAGCCAGTGCGTGCAATGGCTCAAGGCCAACCCCGGCCCGGTGATCACCGACAACCACAAAGTGGCTGCGCCTTCGCGTGAATCCATGAAGACGAATATGGAAGGCCTGATCCACCACTTCAAGCTGTTTACCGAAGGCTTTCATGTGCCGCAGGGCGAGGCCTATGCCGCAGTCGAACACCCCAAGGGCGAGTTTGGTATTTACATCGTGAGCGATGGTGCCAACAAGCCTTACCGCCTGAAGATTCGTGCTCCCGGTTTTGCGCATTTGGCCGCACTCAATGAAATGGCCAAGGGCCACATGATTGCTGATGCGGTGTCCATCATCGGCACCATGGACATTGTTTTTGGAGAGATTGACCGATGATGTCGGAAGCCACTAAGGCGCGCTTTGACCGCGAAGTAGCCAAATACCCGCCGGACCAAAAACAGTCCGCCGTGATGGCCTGTTTGTCCATCGTGCAAGAAGAACAAGGTTGGGTTAGCGCCGAGAACGAGCGCATGGTGGCTGACTACTTGGGTATGGCACCTATTGCTGTGCATGAGGTCAGCACCTTCTACAACATGTACAACCTCAAGCCGGTGGGCAAATACAAGCTCAACGTCTGCACCAATTTGCCCTGCCAACTGGGCGGCGGCGCAAAAGCCATGGCGCATTTGGAAAAAACCTTGGGTATCCATGCGGGTGAAACCACCAGCGACGGCTTGTTCACCCTGCAACCGAGCGAATGCCAGGGCGCTTGCGCCGATGCGCCGGTGCTGCTGGTCAACGACCGCCATATGTGCAGTTTCATGAGCGATGAAAAACTCGACCAATTGATAGCTGGACTCAAGCAAGCGGAGGGCGCGCAATGACGCTGCAACAGGTTTTAGCACCGTTCCAGGCCACGGGCCGGGAAAGCTCTTTCCATGGCCGCCACAAAGGCGCGCAAATTTTGGCCGACTTGGACGGCAGCAACTGGGGCATAGCGGCCTACCAAGCGCGCGGGGGCTACCAAGCCTTGCGTAAGATTTTGGGCCAGGATGGCGGCGAGGGCATGACCCAAGACCAGGTGATTGCCACGGTCAAAGAATCTGGATTGCGCGGTCGCGGCGGTGCGGGTTTCCCGACCGGGCTGAAGTGGAGCTTTATGCCCCGCCAGTTTCCTGGCCAAAAGTACCTGGTCTGCAACTCGGACGAAGGCGAGCCCGGTACTTGCAAAGACCGCGACATCATGCAGTTCAACCCGCATACGGTGATCGAAGGCATGGCAATCGCCGCTTATGCCATGGGCATTACGGTAGGCTACAACTACATCCACGGCGAGATTTTTCAAACCTACGAGCGTTTTGAAGCAGCTTTGGAAGAAGCCCGCGCAGCCGGCTTTCTGGGTGCCAACATCATGGGCAGCAGCTTCAGCTTCCAGTTGCACGCAGCCCATGGCTTTGGCGCTTACATCTGCGGTGAAGAAACCGCTTTGCTCGAATCGCTGGAAGGTAAAAAAGGCCAGCCTCGCTTTAAGCCGCCGTTCCCGGCCAGCTTTGGTCTGTACGGCAAGCCGACCACCATCAACAACACCGAAACTTTTGCGGCGGTGCCTTGGATCATCCGCAACGGCGGCGCGGCCTATTTGGCCTGCGGCAAGCCCAATAACGGTGGCACCAAGATTTTTTCAGTCAGTGGCGATGTGCAGCGTCCCGGCAATTACGAAGTACCCATGGGTACGCCTTTTGCCGAGTTGCTAGAGATGGCCGGCGGCATGCGCCCGGGCCGCACGCTCAAGGCGGTTATTCCTGGCGGGTCTTCCGCGCCGGTATTGCCCGCCAGCATCATGATGGATATCACTATGGACTATGACGCGATTGCCAAGGCCGGCTCGATGCTGGGTTCGGGCGCGGTCATCGTGATGGACGACACCCGTTGTATGGTCAAGTCTTTGCAGCGCTTGTCTTATTTTTATTCGCATGAATCCTGCGGCCAATGCACCCCCTGCCGCGAGGGCACAGGCTGGCTCTGGCGCATGGTGGACCGCATTGAAAACGGCCAGGGCCGCACTAGCGATTTAGAGACGCTCGATAGCGTGGCCGGCAACATCATGGGCCGCACGATTTGCGCGCTGGGCGACGCGGCGGCTATGCCGGTGCGCGGCATGCTCAAGCATTTCCGGTCCGAATTTGAACACCACATAGAGCACAAGACCTGCGTGGTCGGTGCCTACGTTTGATCGGTGCAGCACCATGGTTGAAATCGAACTCGACGGCAAAAAAGTAGAAGTGCTTGAGGGCAGCATGGTGATGCATGCGGCCGAAAAAGCCGGTACTTACATTCCCCATTTCTGTTATCACAAGAAGCTGAGCATCGCGGCCAATTGCCGCATGTGTTTGGTAGACATTGAAAAAGCCCCTAAGCCCATGCCCGCCTGCGCCACGCCAGTGACCAACGGCATGGTGGTGCACACCAAGAGCGAAAAAGCCATCAAGGCGCAGCAGTCGGTGATGGAGTTTTTGCTGATCAACCATCCCCTCGATTGCCCGATTTGCGACCAGGGCGGCGAATGCCAGTTGCAGGATTTGGCAGTAGGCTATGGTGGCTCCAACTCCCGCTACGAAGAAGAAAAGCGCGTAGTGGCCGTTAAAGACGTGGGCCCGCTCATCAGCATGCAGGAGATGAGCCGCTGCATCCATTGCACCCGTTGCGTACGCTTTGGCCAAGAAGTGGCTGGCGTCATGGAGCTGGGTATGTCGCACCGCGGCGAGCATGCGGAAATCGAAACCTTTGTCGGCCAGACCGTGGACTCCGAACTCTCGGGAAACATGATCGACATTTGCCCTGTGGGCGCTTTGACCAGCAAGCCTTTCCGCTACAGCGCCCGCACTTGGGAACTGTCACGCCGCAAATCGGTCAGCCCGCATGACTCCACTGGCGCTAATTTGGTGGTGCAAGTGAAAAACAACCACGTTATGCGCGTAGTGCCCATGGAAAACGATGCGGTCAATGAATGCTGGATTGCCGACCGTGACCGTTTTTCCTACGAAGCCCTGAGCGGCCCGGACCGCTTGCACACGCCCATGATCAAGCAGGGTGGCAAGTGGTCTAGCGTCGATTGGCAAACCGCCCTGGAATACGTTGCCAATGGCCTCAAACAAATCAAGAGCAACCACGGCTCAGAGGCGCTGGGCGCCTTGGTCAGCCCGCACAGTACCCTAGAAGAATTGCACCTGGCATCCAAGCTGGTGCGAGGCTTGGGCAGTGAGAACATAGACCACCGCTTGCGCAATCAAGACTTCACCGCCACCGATGGCGTGCGCTATTTGGGCATGCCCATCGCCGGGTTGTCCAGCTTGCAACGCGTTTTGTTGGTGGGTACTAATTTGCGCAAAGAGCATCCCTTGTTTGCCTTGCGCGTGCGCCAAGCGGCGCGCAGTGGCTGCGCGGTGCATGCCCTGCGCAGCGATGCAGCCGATTGGGCGATCCCTATCGCGCAGGATGTGCACGCCTCGTCGCAGAATTGGCTAGCGCACTTGCAATCGATTGCCGCAGCCGTGGCGCACTTGGCCGAAATCAGCTGCCCTTACGGTGCAACCGTGAACGACCAGGCACTGGCGATTGCCAAGTCGCTATTGGGCGGCGAACGCAAAGCGGTGTTGCTGGGCAATGGCGCTGCACACCATGCGCAGGCCTCGGCTTTGCAAGCCGTCGCTGCTTGGATTGCCAAGGCCACTGGCGCAAGCTTTGGCTTCCTGACCGAAGCGGCCAACACCGTGGGCGCGCAGTATGTTCACGCTGAGCCGGGGCAGGGCGGTTTGCATGCGGGCCAGATGCTCGGCGGTGCGCTCAAAGCCGTTTTGCTGCTCAATAACGAGCCCGAATTTGACAGCGCTGCCGGACAAGCCGCCTTGCCCCAATTGGCACAAGCGCAAATGGTGGTCAGCCTCTCGCCCTTCAAAGCCAATATGCAGTGCGCCGATGTGTTGTTGCCCATCGCACCGTTTAGCGAAACCGCGGGTACTTTTGTCAACGCCGAAGGCCGGGTGCAAAGCTTCCATGCCGTGGTCAAGCCGCAGGGCGAGGCCCGCCCCGCCTGGAAAGTTATGCGCGTTCTAGGCAATATGATGAAGCTCGAAGGCTTTGCGCAAGAATCCTCGCAAGATGTGCTGCACGAAATCTTCGCGGGCGCTGCCCCTGAGCAGTTGAGCGCTGAGCGCTTGAACAACGCCAGCAGCCAGCCCACGCAAGCGGGCCCTGGCGTCCCCCCTTGTACCGCCTCCATCTATCAGCTCGACGGCTTAGTACGCCGCGCAAGCAGCCTGCAATTGACGGCAGACGCCCGCGCTAGTGCGGAGGTGCAGGCATGATCGACGCGATCTACAACGCAGGCCTGCAAGCCGTCGCTGCCACCTGGTGGACCGCTGTGGTCTGGCCTGTGGTTTGGACCCTGATGAAGATTCTGGTTGTGCTCTTGCCTTTGCTGGGCGCCGTGGCCTACCTCACACTGTGGGAACGTAAATTTTTGGGCTGGATGCAAGTGCGCGTCGGCCCTAACCGGGTCGGGCCTTTGGGCCTGTTGCAGCCGATTGCCGACGCACTCAAGCTGCTGACCAAAGAAATTTTGGTGCCCGCTGCCGCCAACCGGGGCCTGTTTTTTATCGGCCCGATTCTTACCATCATGCCCGCCCTGGCCGCTTGGGCTGTTGTGCCCTTCGGCCCGGACGTAGCCCTGGCCAATATCAACGCCGGTTTGTTGTTTGTGATGGCGATTACCTCCATGGAGGTCTATGGTGTGGTCATCGCCGGTTGGGCGTCCAATTCCAAATACGCATTCCTAGGCGCCTTGCGCGCTTCGGCGCAAATGGTGAGCTACGAAATCGCGATGGGCTTTTGCCTGGTCGTGGTCTTGATGGTGACCGGTAGCATGAATATGAGCGTGATCGTTACCGAGCAATCCAAAGGCATGTTTGCTGACCAGGGCTTGGGCTTTTTGTCCTGGAACTGGCTGCCACTTTTGCCGATTTTTGTGGTCTATGTGATCTCCGGCTTGGCCGAAACCAACCGCCATCCGTTTGACGTGGTCGAGGGCGAGGCCGAAATTGTGGCGGGGCACATGGTCGAGTATTCCGGTATGTCGTATGCCATGTTTTATCTGGCCGAGTACGCCAATATGTGGCTGGTGTCGATTCTGGCTGCGGTGATGTTCTTGGGCGGCTGGCTCTCGCCGGTGGCGGCGCTTGATTGGATTCCCGGTGGCATTTGGCTGGGCTTGAAAACCTGTGCCATCGTCAGCTTGTTTATCTGGGTGCGCGCCACTTTCCCGCGCTTTCGCTATGACCAGATCATGCGCCTGGGCTGGAAAGTCTTTATCCCCGTCACCTTGGTTTGGTTGGTCGTGGTCGGCGGCTGGATGCAGACCTCATTCAATATCTGGAAGTAAGGGACAGACATGCCAAGCATTGCTTATAAGCCCGCTGCTTTTTCGCTCAAAGACTTTTTGCTCAGCTTCTTGCTGATCGAGTTGTTCAAAGGCATGGCGCTAACCATGCGCTACGCTTTCCGCAAAAAATTTACCGTGCAGTTTCCGGAAGAGAAGACGCCGCTGTCACCCCGCTTTCGCGGCCTGCACGCGCTGCGCCGCTATGAAAACGGAGAAGAGCGCTGCATTGCGTGCAAACTCTGCGAAGCAGTCTGCCCCGCGATGGCGATCACCATCGAATCCGATGTGCGCGAGGACGGTTCGCGCCGCACGACGCGCTACGACATCGACCTGACCAAGTGTATTTTTTGCGGCTTTTGCGAAGAGAGCTGCCCGGTGGACTCGATTGTGGAGACGCATATTCTGGAATACCACGGTGAAAAGCGGGGCGACTTGTATTTCACCAAAGACATGTTGCTGGCGGTCGGGGACCGCTATGAAGCCGAGATCGCTGCGGCCAAGCAGGCGGATGCCAAGTACCGCTAAGCCTCTGCAAGAAAGTTTGCCACCATGAGTGTTACCACCGGTTTGTTTTACGCCTTTTCGGCGGTTTTGCTGATTGCGGCGTTTCGGGTGATTACCGCCCGCAACCCGGTGCATGCCGCCTTGTTTTTAGTGCTTACCTTTTTCCAGGCTGCCATGATCTGGATGCTGCTCAAGGCCGAGTTCCTGTCTATCACCCTGGTGCTGGTCTATGTGGGCGCGGTGATGGTGCTGTTCCTGTTCGTGGTGATGATGATGGACATCAACGTCGAGAACCTGCGCGTGGGCTTTTGGAACCACTTTCCGCTGGCCGCTGCGGTGGGCGTGGTGATTGCGCTGGAAATGGCGGCGGTCTTGCTTGGCGGTTTTCGCGTTATCGATGACCCGGCGGCGGCCAATAATGCAATAGGCGGCCCGTCCAACACCCAGCAACTGGGCAAGCTGCTCTATACCGAATACATCTACCCCCTAGAAATTGCCGCTGCGATTTTGCTGGTGGCCATGATTGCCGCGATTGCGCTGACGCTGCGCGCCCGCAAAGACAGCAAATACGTGAGCCCCGGCGACCAAGTGCGTGTGAAGGCGCAAGACCGCATGACGGTGCTGAAGATGGACGCCACGCAAGAAGCCCCCGCGCCTCTGCCCCCCGAGGCTGCCGCCCCACCGGAGACCAAAGCATGATGAATACCCTGACACTGGGCCACTTTTTGTCCCTGGGCGCGATCTTGTTTGCGCTTTCGGTAGTGGGCATCTTTTTGAACCGCCGCAACCTGATTGTGTTGCTCATGGCCATCGAGTTGATGCTGCTAGCGGTAAACACCAATTTTGTCGCCTTCTCGCACTACCTCAACGACATGCACGGCCAGGTGTTTGTGTTCTTTATCCTGACGGTGGCCGCTGCGGAGTCGGCCATTGGTCTGGCTATTTTGGTGCTCTTGTTTAGGGCTAAGTCCAGCATCAGCGTGGACGAACTCAATACGCTCAAGGGCTAAGACAACGATGCAATCAAGTCTCAACGCAGCCACGCTGCTTATCGTGCCCCTGGCCCCGCTGGTCGGCGCCCTGTTAGCCGGTATCTTCGGCACCAAGTTCGGCGGTAATCGCATAGGGCGCACGCTCACCCACAGCTTGACGATTGCCGGGGTGCTCATCTCCTTCATCATCTCCGCGCTCACTTTGCAAGCCGTCGTCCAAAGTGGCGCGCGCCTCAATGAAACGCTTTACACCTGGATGGTGGTGGGCGACTTGAAGATGGAAATCGGCTTTCTGGTCGATGGCCTGACCGCCATGATGATGTGCGTGGTCACCTTTGTTTCGCTCATGGTGCACATTTACACCATCGGCTATATGGATGAGGACGAGGGCTACAACCGCTTCTTTTCCTATATCTCGCTGTTTACCTTCTCCATGCTGATGCTGGTCATGAGCAACAACCTCTTGCAGCTTTTCTTCGGCTGGGAGGCGGTGGGCCTGGTGTCGTATTTGCTGATCGGTTTTTGGTACAACAAGCCCAGCGCAATTTTTGCGAATATGAAAGCCTTTTTGGTCAACCGCGTGGGTGACTTTGGCTTCATCTTAGGGATTGGCCTGATCGCCGCATTCGCCGGAACCCTCAACTACGCCGAGATTTTTGCGAAAGCCCCTGAGCTAGCGGCGCTGACACTGCCCGGCACCAGCTGGATGCTGATTACCGTAGCCTGTATTTGTTTATTTATCGGCGCTATGGGCAAGTCGGCGCAGTTTCCGCTACACGTCTGGCTGCCTGACTCCATGGAAGGCCCCACGCCCATCTCTGCGCTCATCCACGCGGCCACCATGGTGACGGCTGGCATCTTTATGGTGGCGCGCATGTCGCCGCTGTTTGAGTTGTCCGATACCGCGCTCAATTTGATATTGGTCGTGGGCGCAATTACCGCCTTGTTCATGGGCTTTTTGGGCATCATCCAAAACGACATCAAACGCGTGGTGGCGTATTCCACGCTGTCGCAGCTAGGCTATATGACGGTGGCGCTTGGTGCCTCGGCTTATTCGGTAGCCGTGTTCCATTTGATGACGCACGCTTTCTTCAAAGCCTTGTTGTTCTTGGGCGCAGGCTCGGTCATTATCGGCATGCACCATAACCAGGACATCCGCTGGATGGGCGGCGTGCGCAAGTACATGCCGATTACCTGGATCACTTCGCTGCTCGGTTCGCTGGCGCTGATCGGTACCCCATTTTTTGCTGGTTTCTATTCCAAAGACAGCATCATCGAGGCGGTCGCCGAAAGCCACTTACCTGCTGCCGGGTTTGCGCACTTTGCAGTATTGGCAGGCGTGTTTGTGACCGCGTTTTATTCTTTCCGCATGTACTTTTTGGTCTTCCACGGCAAAGAGCGCTACGACCAAAACCCCGATGCCCACCACGGCCACGATGACCACGGCCATGGCGACCACCACGACCACAGCCCGCATGAATCCCCCTGGGTCGTCTGGCTGCCCCTGGTGTTGTTGGCGATCCCCTCGGTCGTCATCGGCTTCATGACCATCGAGCCCATGCTCTTTGGCGAATTTTTCAAAGACGCCATCGTGGTCGATGCCACGCGTCACCATGCCATGAAGGAATTGGAAGAAGCTTTCCACGGCCCGGTGGCCATGGCGCTGCATGCGCTGAGCACAGCGCCCTTTTGGTTGGCGCTCGCTGGCGTAGTGGCAGCTTGGTATATGTATCTCATCAACCCGGCCTTGCCTGCGGCGATCGGGCGCGGCCTGAGCCCGATTGTGCTCGTACTGGAGAACAAGTACTACATGGATTGGTTCAATGAAAACGTGTTGGCGCGCGGTGCGCGCATGTTGGGCGATGGCTTGTGGAAGGGCGGCGACCGAGCCATCATCGACGGCTTTTTTGTCAATGGCTCTTGGAAGCTGGTGGGCTGGGTATCCAAGCGGGTGCGTGGTTTGCAGTCTGGCTACCTGTACCACTACGCGCTGGTCATGATCCTGGGCATTTTTGTCCTCATGACTTACTTCGTCTGGCTCAACAAATAAGGAAAAAATACCTATGGGATTGTTGAGCCTCGCTATTTGGACGCCAATTGTTTTTGGTGTCGTGCTCTTGGCCTTGGGACGGGATGATCAAGCCGGTGCGGTACGATGGGTGGCGCTGATTGGGGCGCTCGCTGGTTTCCTGGTGACCCTGCCTTTGTATGCAGGTTTCCAACTCGGCACCGCCGAAATGCAGTTCGTTGAAAACAGCATGTGGATCGAGCGTTTCAATGTCAATTACCACTTGGGTGTGGACGGCATCTCGTTTTGGTTTGTACTGCTGACCGCTTTTATCAACGTAGTGGTAGTCATTGCTGGGTGGGAATCCATCACCCACAAAGTCAGCCAGTACATGGCGTCCTTCCTGATTTTGTCGGGCCTGATGATCGGCGTGTTCTGCGCTTTGGACGGCCTCTTGTTTTACGTGTTTTTCGAAGCCACGCTGATACCCATGTACCTGATCATCGGCATCTGGGGTGGCCCGAACAAAATTTACGCGGCCTTCAAGTTTTTCCTCTACACCTTGCTCGGCTCGCTGCTGACCTTGGTCGCGCTGATTTACCTCTACATCACGTCTAACGGCAGTTTTGATATTGCAACTTGGCATGCCCTGCCACTGGGCCAGACCGCACAGACCGCCATCTTCTTTGCCTTCTTTGCCGCCTTTGCCGTCAAGGTGCCGATGTGGCCGGTGCATACCTGGTTGCCCGATGTCCACGTCGAAGCGCCTACCGGTGGTTCAGCCGTGCTGGCGGCGATCATGCTCAAGTTGGGCGCCTATGGTTTCCTGCGCTTTTCTTTGCCCATCGCTCCCGATGCTGCGCATGAGTGGGCGGGCTTGATGATCACCTTGTCTTTGGTGGCTGTGGTCTATGTGGGCCTGGTGGCTATGGTGCAGCAAGACATGAAAAAACTCGTGGCCTATTCGTCGGTCGCGCACATGGGCTTTGTTACTTTGGGCTTTTTCATCTTTAACGACTTGGGCATGGCCGGTGGCATAGTGCAAATGATCGCCCATGGTTTTGTATCGGGCGCCATGTTTTTATGTATCGGCGTCTTGTACGACCGGGTGCACTCGCGCGAAATCGCCAGCTACGGCGGCGTCGTGAACACCATGCCGCGCTTTGCCGCCTTCGCCTTGTTGTTCGCCATGGCCAACTGCGGCCTGCCTGGCACCGCAGGCTTTGTAGGCGAATGGATGGTCATTCTGGCCGCGGTGAAGTTCAATTTCTGGATCGGGATGGCCTCAGCCAGCGCCCTGATTTTTGGCGCCGCCTATACCTTGTGGATGTTCAAGCGCGTGTATCTGGGCCCGGTTACCAACCATCACGTCCAAGAGTTGCAAGACATCAACGCCCGCGAATTTGTCATGCTGGCGCTACTGGCTGTCGCGGTGCTTTATATGGGCATCAACCCCAAACCCTTTACCGATGTGATGGATGCCTCGGTGGCCGGCCTGCTGCAGCACGTGGCCCAGTCCAAGCTGCCTTGATGGCTGCGAATTGAGAAATACACCATGATCGACGAAATCAGCTGGTTTGCCATATTCCCCGAGGCCGTTCTTTTGGCCATGGCCTGCGCCATCGCCTTGCTGGACCTGCGCCCCCAAGGCCCACTGCGCGGCTACACCTATACCTTGACGCTGATTACTTTGGGCCTCGTTGCCCTGATAGAAGGCTTTTTCGCTAGCACCGGCCTCACGCTTTACGGCTTTGGCAATATGGTGATCGCCGACACCATGGCTGCTTGGCTGAAGTGTTTTGCTACCGTGGCAGTGATGGTCACGCTGGTCTATGGGCGCCCCTATGCGGGTGCGCGTGACATGCTGCGCGGTGGGGAGTTGTTTACCCTGTCCATGTTCGCGCTGCTGGGCATGTTCATCATGATCTCAGGCAATAACTTCCTCATCATTTACATGGGCCTGGAGTTGCTGACGCTGTCCAGCTACGCCTTGGTCGCCTTGCGTCGCGATAACGTACAAGCCGTCGAAGCGGCGATGAAGTATTTTGTGCTGGGCGCGATGGCCTCGGGCTTTTTGCTCTACGGTATGTCCATGCTGTACGGCGCCACCGGCTCGCTGGATATCAACGAAGTCTTTAGCGCAATCTCCACCGGCCATGTTCGCCACCAAGTGCTGGTATTTGGCTTGGTGTTTATCGTCGCGGGACTGGCCTTCAAGCTTGGCGTGGTGCCTTTTCATATGTGGATCCCCGATGTCTATCAAGGTGCCCCCACGGCCGTTACCCTGATGATTGGCGGCGCACCTAAGTTGGCGGCTTTTGCCGTCACCATGCGCTTGTTGGTGGAAGGCATGTTGCCGCTGGCCATCGACTGGCAGCAAATGCTGATGTTGCTCTCCGTAGCGTCACTCTTTATCGGTAACTTTGCTGCTATTGCGCAAACCAACGTCAAGCGTATGCTGGCTTTTTCTACCATCGCGCAGATGGGCTTTGTGTTGATCGGCATCTTCTCGGGCGTGATCAATGGCAACACCATTTCCACCGCCAATGCCTACAGCTCGGCCATGTTTTATGTCGTCACCTATGTATTGACTACGCTGGCAGCCTTCGGCGTCATCATGTTGCTAGCGCGCGAAGGCTTTGAAAGCGAAGAGATTGCCGACTTCGCCGGCCTGAACCAACGCAGCCCTTTGTATGCCGGTGTCATGGCCGCTTGCATGTTCTCTATGGCTGGCATCCCGCCGCTGGTAGGGTTTTACGCCAAGCTCTCGGTGTTGCAAGCGCTGATCGCCTCGGGCCAGGCCATGCACATTGGCTTGGCAATTTACGCGGTCTTGATGTCGCTGGTGGGCGCTTTCTACTACCTGCGCTTGGTCAAAGTTATGTATTTTGATTCGCCGATTACCGCCAGCGAAGTGGTGGCCGGTGCCGATGTGCGCATCGTGTTAGCGATCAATGGCGCGCTGGTGCTGCTGCTGGGAATCTTCCCCGCCGGACTGATGGCTTTGTCCGCACAGTCCGTCTTGCAAATGCTCGGTACTTGAAGCCTGCCGGGTTTTCTACGCCCCAAAGCAAGCCATGCCCTATAGCGAGCAAGCCGACGTGGCATCCGACCATGACGCTCACTTGCGCGAGCTGCGCCAGAGCAGCGAAAAAATATTGTCTGGCCGCTTCCTGCAAGTCTTTGCCGATCAGGTAGTGCTGCCAGACGGAACTAGCAGTTTTCGCGAATATGTTGTGCATCCGGGCGCAGTGATCGTGATCCCATTACTGATGAATGACCAAGGCCAAACCCGCATCGTGCTAGAACGCCAGTTCCGCTATCCGGTGGGCCAGGTGATGATCGAACTGCCTGCGGGCAAGCGCGATGGTCAAGAAGATTTACTGCTTTGCGCCCAGCGCGAATTGCGCGAGGAAACCGGCTACAGCGCCACGCAATGGGCACACGCCGGGGTAGTGCATCCCTGCATTTCCTATTCCACCGAGTACATCGACATTTGGTTTGCCCAAGGCCTACAGGCCGGTCCGAGCCAGTTGGACGCTGGTGAATTTTTAGAGGTGTTCAGCGCCAGCACCGATGAATTTTTTGCCTGGTGCCGCGATGGTCGTATCACCGACGCCAAAACCCTGACTGGCGCGCTCTGGTTGCAAAACTACCTCACCGGCACCTGGCCGCTGCATTGGCAGGACGCCGCATGAAAGTGCTGGACTTGCAATGCGCCCAAGGCCACGGCTTTGAGGGTTGGTTTGGTTCTGAGGAAGACTTTCAATCGCAACAGGCGCGTGCGTTGGTGCAATGCCCTTTGTGTGGCGACGCCAGCATCAGCAAAAAGCTGAGCGCGCCGCGCCTGAATTTGTCGCGCACCTCAACGCCTGAGTCGTCTGGCCGGGCTGAGCAGTCTGAAGGGGCTGATCAGGGCGACAAAGCCTTGGCCGTTGCTGGCCCGCAAGACGCCAACATGGCCAAACTTTGGATGGAAATCGGCCGTCACCTGATGGCCAACACTACCGATGTAGGCCCGCGTTTTGCTGAAGAAGCCCGCAAAATCCACTACGGCGAAGCCCCCGAGCGCGGCATCCGCGGCCAAACCAGCGCCCGCGAAGCGCGCGAGTTGATGGAGGAGGGCATAGGCGTGCTGCCCTTTGCCGTGCCCGAGGCGCTCAAGGGGCCATTGCAGTAGCGCCTCGCCTCGCGCCTTGGCTATTTCGAGCCATGCTAGCCATAGCTATTGAAGGCGCAAGCGCTACACGTTAAATTGCAGCGCCGCCAACCCGGCGTACACCCCGCCTTGAGCGACCAGTTGCGCGTGGGTGCCTTGTTCTACCAGGTGGCCTTTGTCCAGCACCACAATCAAGTCGGCTTTTTGCACCGTGGCCAGTCGATGCGCAATGACCAGGGTGGTGCGATTGCGCATGGCGGACTCTAGGGCGGCTTGCACCATGCGTTCGCTTTCGGCATCCAGCGCGCTGGTGGCTTCGTCCAGCAGCAACAAGGGCGGGTTTTTTAGCATCGCGCGCGCAATGGCGATGCGTTGGCGCTGTCCGCCGGACAGGCGCAATCCGCGTTCGCCCAAAAACGTGTCATAGCCCTGGGGCAGGGTACTGATAAATTCATGGGCAAAAGCCGCTTCGGCCGCCTGACGCACCTCGTCATCACTTGCATCGGGTTTGCCATAGCGGATGTTTTCTAAAGCACTGTTGGAGAAAATCACCGCGTCTTGCGGCACGATGCCGATGCGCGCGCGCAAGTCGCTCAGCGCCATGTCGTGGCTTGCCACACCGTCTAGCAGGATGCTGCCCGACTGCGGGTCGTAAAAGCGCAGCAGCAATTGAAACACCGTGCTCTTGCCCGCGCCGCTGGGGCCCACAATAGCCACGGTTTGACCGGCCTCTATGTTCAGCGAAAAGCCGGACAAAGCCTCTTGCAGCGGGCGCGAGGGGTAGTGGAAATGCAAGTCCTCAAAGCGCACCGCACTACCGGCTCGCGGCAAAGGTGCGGCCACCGGATGAGAAGGCGATGCAATGGGCGATCGGGTATGCAGCAACTCCATCAAACGCTCGGTAGCACCCGCAGCGCGCAGCAAGTCGCCATACACCTCGCCCAGCACCGCAAAAGCGCTGGCCAGCAAGATCACATAGACCACGGTCTGCCCCAAATCACCCGCAGTGATGCGCCCAGCGACTACCGCTTGCGTACCCTGATACAAACCCCAGAGCAGGGCGGCCGAAGTGGCGATGATGATGAAACACACCAAAATGGAGCGCGCGCCGATGCGGCGGATGGCGGTGTCAAACGCATTGCGGGTAGACAGGCTAAATCGGTTCGACTCGCGCCCCTCGGCGGTATAGCTTTGCACTACCGGAATCGCATTGAGCACTTCGGCGGCAATGGCGCTGGAATCGGCAATGCGGTCTTGGCTGGCGCGCGAGAGTTTGCGCACCCGCCGCCCAAACCATAGGCTCGGCATCACGATCAGGATCAGCACCAGCGTCACTTGCAACATCACGATCGGGTTGGTCCAGATGAGCACGCTCAAGGCACCTAGGCCTAGCACTGCATTGCGCAAGCCCATGCTCAGTGACGAGCCCACCACGGTTTGCACCAGCGTGGTGTCCGCCGACAAGCGCGAGAGCACTTCACCGGTTTGCGTGGTTTCAAAAAACTCTGGGCTTTGTTGCAGCACATGGTGATACACCGCATTGCGGATATCAGCCGTTACCCGCTCGCCCAACCAGCTCACCATATAAAAGCGCAGTGCGGAAAAAATGCCCAGTGCACTGGCCACACCGAACAGCAAAGCAAAGTGCTCGCGCATCGCCACCATTTGTTCGCCCTTGTCCTGGCGCACCAGGCCGCCGTCGATCAGCATGCGCAGCGCCACGGGAAAAGCAAGTGTGGCCGTGGCCGCCAGCACCAAAAACACCAGCGCCAAGCCGATGCGCCCGCGGTAGGGCAGTAAAAAAGGAATCAGACCGCTCAAGGATTTGGGGCTTTGGGATTTGGGGCGTTCGGTCGTCATGGGCTGGGAGATGGGGCCAGAGGGCGCAGCTGCAAGCGCGCCCGAAGCGCCTATTGTCGCGGCATTTACAGCCGCAGCGGGGATGCGTAGCCGGTCATCTCCAGATAGCCCCGGCCTGCCAGACGCTGCTTGCTGTCGAACACCTCGCACAGGCCTTCCCAGTAAATGGTTCCAGTGGAGTTGCGGCTGTCTAGTTCTTGGGCCTCGAATACCGCTTTAACGGTATAAAAGTCCGCTGGGGTACGCACGAGCCACTGCACCGGGTAGCGCGCCTGGCTGCGCGGACTGCGCCACCAGTGGGTCGCTTGAAAAACCGCTTCGCCGCGTGCAAAGGTATAGAGCGTGCTGCCCGCACGAAACGAGCCGCCGTCCCAAATAGCACCCCCAGCTTTATCGCGCATCTGAAAGGCAGTCAAAGCACTGCCGTCCAGCATATTGATGCCTATCCAATCCCAGCCCACGGCACCCGGCGGCAGCAAGGCGTCGCTCCATTCATGGTCTAGCCAAGCAAGGCTGCTGGTGCCCGCTGCATGGCTGGCGCCTTGCAGTCGGAGTTGCCCTTGCACTGCCAACTGCGGTTGGCTGTAGTAGTAGCTGAAATGCGCGGGCGAAGGGCCTTTGCGTGATACGCCGTTCTTGCCTTGAAGCAGCACGGGCTGGGTTTCTGATAGATGCAAATCCAAAGAGAAGTCCTTGCTCTGCACTTGCGCGCGAAGGCGTCCGTCGCTCTGGCGGGCCAATGACCAGTCGCGCAACATCAGGCCGGTATCGTCCAGCCGCGCCCAGGACTGGTCTGCCGAGTTGCTGCCGACTGTCAGGCCCGACCAGCGCGCGATGCGTTGGTCACTGTGCAGGGTTCTGCCGTCCACATCGCTGAGCGCAGCATGCGCAAAGAGGAGGTGTTTAGCCGCCAATCGGGATGTCGAGCCCTGCGCCGAAGCAACTTTGCTGCGAAAAAAAGTGATCTGAAATCCGAATCCACCGGATGCCTTTTCCGCCTGGATGAAACCGGTTATGTACCACCATTCGGTTTGAAAGTCTGGGTGTGCGCCAGAGTCCCGGGGGAAGCACAGTGGCAGCGCCCGGTCGGCGATGGAACGGCTGGACTTTTCACCTTGTACACGGCTGTCTTGCCCAGCGTGGGCCAGGCCTGCACCCGTCAACCCGTTAGCTAGTATTTGCAGCGTATTTCTACGCGAAAGTCTGAAAGCCATATCGTGGTTCACCAATCCTCCTTCACCGCCATCACCGCATCGCGCCCGGCTGCAGCGCGGCCTGCTAACCAGGCGGTAAGGGTGCCGGCTGCGATGACGGCAACTGCCAGTGCCAGTAGGCGCAGCAGCGGCACTTGCATATCCATGCTCCAGTGAAAGCTTTGCGGGTTGACCACATAGACCAACACGGCTGCCACCGCCAGCCCAAGCGCGGTACCGGCGATGGCGCCCAGTGTGGTCCAGGCGGCGCCTTCCAAGGCCAGCACTTGCAGCACTTGCGCCCGCGTCAGGCCCAAATGCAGCAGTAGCCCAAACTCTTTGCGCCGCGCCAGCACCTGGGCACTAAAGCTGGCTGCCACGCCAAACAGGCCGATGCCAATGGCCACCGCCTGCAGCCAGTAGGTGACGGCAAAGCTGCGGTCAAAGATATCCATGGTGCGGCTGCGAATTTCTTGGGCTGAGCCAAATTCCAGCAGGCTGGCGGCATCGCTCGCTTTTTCCTCGCTATCCGCCATCGCACTAGCCAGGTCGCGAATCGCCTGTTCCACCTGGCCACTTTGGGCGCCCGTTTGTAACCATAGCGCCAAATCGTTTACCCGCGCGTCATCGCTCAGGCGCGCAAAGTCCCGGCTGTCTATGACCACAGTGCCAAACTGCCTTGCGTAGTCGCGCCATACACCCGCCACATAAAAGCGCGGCCTGTCGGTGCCCGCACGGGTGTTTGCAGACAAGGCTTGTGCCAGCGGCGCCAGCTCGGCGCCGACCCTTGCGCCATACAAATCCACCATCGCTTCGCTGACGTACACCGCGATAAAACCGGTGGGCGCTTGCAAGGCCGGGGCCAAAAGAGGCAGGTCGGTATCCACGGGCGCTTTATCCGCACTTTGTGTTTCACGCAATGGCCGCACCAGCAGCGCCACGGTGGGGCGCGTGCTGTCTAGGGACAAGGCCATGCTGCGTTGCGTGCGCAAGCGCGCCACACCGGGCAGTTGGCCGATTGCCTGTACCAACGCCGGGTCAAAGTAGGCATGTTCGCTACTGCTGGTAGTGCCTGCCGTGCGCACATACAGGGCTGCGGGCAACACCGTGTCTAGCCATTGCAGCATGGAGCTGCGAAAGCTATCGACCATCACCGTCAGCGCCACCGCCAAACTTAGAGAGGCAACCACGCCGCTCACGGCAATGGCCGCGCCCGCGCGCATGCGCCGCGCACGCTCTACCGCCAGCAGGGCCAGGGGCTTATGCGCCACAAATGGAGCGATCCGGTCCAGCAGCCAGCCCACCAAAACGGGGAGGGCGCTGATGCCGCCCAGCAAGATCAAGGCCACGCTGACATAGGCCGCCAGTGGCACACCGCCTACGGGTGGTAGCAGTGCAAGCAATGCACCGCCCGCCAACAAGGCCAAGCCCGCGCGGGCATGCCCCGCGCCTTGCGCCGACAGCCCCAAGCCTTTGAGCGTTTGCGCCGGTGCCATGCGCGCTGCCATGCGTGCCGGCCACCAAGCGCCGACCAATGCCGCTACCACGCCTAGGGCGCCAAACACAAAAGCTGCGCCGCCGCTCCATTGCAGTTCCGGTAGGCCGCCGGAAAAATAGCCACCACCCAAATCGCCGCCCAGCATGCGCAAGGCCAGCATGGCCAGCCCGGTGCCAAGCGCGATCCCCAGCAAACTACCCAGCAGGCCCAAAGTGCCCGCCTCCAGCAGGATCAAAGCCCAACGCTGGCGCGGGTCTAGGCCCAAGACGCCCAATAAAGCCAGAGGCTGTGCCCGCCGCGTCACGCTCAGCGCCATCACCGAATAGACCAAAAAGCCGCCGGTAAACAAAGCTACCAAGGCCAGCACCGTCAGGTTGACGCGGTACGCGCGCGAGACATTGTCCATACGCGCCATGGCCTGTCCCGGCTCGGCCAGCACGGCGTCCGCAGGCCAATCGGGCTGGGCTTGTAACTGCGCCATAAAGCGTGCGCGGTCCACGCCGGGACGCAATTGCAGGTCCACGCGGCTGAGTTGCCCCACCATGCCAAACACCGTTTGCGCCGTCGCCACATCCATCACGGCTAAGGGCGCGCCGCCTGCTGCAACGCGGCCTGCCAAGCGAAGGTTTTGCCATCGCATCCCTTGTTGCAGACGCACGGTCCTTGCAGCTGCGGATGGGTCTTGAAGTGTGCGAGGGGTGGCATTTATGCCGCGCCCGTCATTGGAGGCATTTTGCGGCATCAAAGCCGCACGCGCTGCGCTGTTTAAAAACACCGCATCTGGCGCAAACACATCCAAGCGACCGGCATCGCTGTCAGGGATGGGCAGTACTTCCGGCGTAATGCCGGCCACTTGCAAAGCATCCACTCCCAGCACGCGTAGGGGCAGCTTGCTACTGCCTTGTAAAGGCCCATCGCCGCGACTTTGCACAAGTAGCGCATAGGTGTTGATTTCAATCACTGGCGAGGCTAGTTGTACATCCGGGTGGCGAATCAAGCGGCCATACAAAGCCTCGTCGATGACGGGCTTGCCCCGTCCTTGTACTTGCACATCGGCTTGACCCGCCACGCTGCGCATGCCGCGGGCAAATTCATCCAGTGCCGAGGCATTGATCACATGCACCGCAAACGCCAGCGCCACCCCCAGCATCACCGCAAGCACCGCCGCGCCATTGCGCCAGGGGTGATGCCGCAATTCCTGCCAGGAAAAGGTCGTAAAGAGGGGCCAGATCGCGTTGGGCATGGCCTGATTGTCGTAGGCGCGGGTATGATCGCGGCTTCACCGGGGGTGTCTGGCGCAAGCTGGACTGAGAAATACCCCATGAACCTGATCTGGGTCATGCCAGCGTAGGAAGTGTGATGGGGAAAATGCCGTGTTCTGTGGGCCTCTTTTTCGTTTCATGCATCCATGCTGGATTGTTTTGAAACGTTAAAAGAGGTATTCCATGCAACACGGCATTTTTTTGTTTTCACGGCGCAAGGCGCTGATCACCACGCTGTTGGGCGGCGCATGGCTTTGCGCTGGATTTGCGAGTGCATCCCAGGAGTTGCGGGTACTGACGCACAGCTCGTTTGGCGTGCCCAAACCGCTATTGGCGCAGTTTGAAAAAGAGGCCGGCGTCAAGCTGCGCATCAGCAAAGCGGGCGATGCCGGTGAGATGCTCAATAAGCTGATCCTGACCCGCAAAGCGCCGATCGCCGATGTGGTCTACGGCATCGACAACACCCTGGCCGCTAAAGCCATTGCCGCTGATGTGCTGGATGCCTATAGCGGCCCGGCCAGCCAACGCGCCGCTGCGCAGGCGCTGCCCGCGCCTTTGGTTCCGGTGGACTATGGCTATGTGACGATTAACTACGACGTGCAATGGTTTGCCAAGCGCAATCTCGCTTTGCCAAGCAGCTTGGATGACTTGGCGCAACCCACCATGGCTCGCTTGCTGGTGGTGCAAAACCCAGCCACTTCCAGCACGGGCTACGCGTTTTTGCTCGCCACAATTGGCGCGATGGGCGAGGAAAAAGCCTTTGACTGGTGGGCGCGTATGCGCAAGGGCGGCGTGAAAGTAGCCAAGGGTTGGAGCGAGGCTTACTACACCGACTTCAGCCGCGCCGAAGGCGGCACCCGCCCTCTGGTGATCAGCTACGCCACCAGCCCTGCAGCCGAATTGTTTTACAGCAAAGAAAAGCTAACCCAGCCGCCCACCGGCAGCCTCAGCCTGCCTGGCGCGGTGTTTAAACAAGTGGAGGGCGTGGCTTTGGTCAAGGGCGGGCAGGCGCGGCCCGCCGCAGAAAAATTTATCGAATTTATGCGCTCTGCAGAGGTGCAAAAGCAAATGCAAACCGAGATGTGGATGTACCCGGTCGAGCCCGGTGTAGCGCGTGCCGATGTGATGAAGTTCGCGCCTGAACCTGCCAAAGCCGATACGCCTTCGGACAAAGACATCGCCGACAAAGGCGCTACCTGGGTGGCGCGCTGGACGCAAGTGGTGCTGAAGTAGGGCCATTGCATGTGCAAATCCCCGGCCGTTTTGCTGCGGGCGCCTTCCGCTGGGGGTGTTGGCGCTTATCGCTTGGCGTGTAAGGGGCATTGTGGCTAAGTCGCGATTCGGCTTCCCGCCGAGGGCGGGCGACTGGGCGCTGGCGTGCCTGCCACTCGTGTTTTTGCTGGCGGCCTTGATCGCGCCGGCACTGCGCCTGCTGGCAGAGGCCGCTGACGTAGGCAGTAGCGATGCGGCTTGGCTTGCGCCTTTGCAAGACCCGTATTTGCGCTGGCGGCTGCTGTGGTCGGGTCTGCAAGCGGGTATCACCTGTGGCTTGGTGTTGTTGCTAGGCCTGCCCATGGCCTGGGTGCTGGCCAGGCTGGAATTTGCCGGGCGCAGTGGGCTATTGCGCGCTTTGATGTTGCCTTTTGTAGTGCCCACTTTGGTCGCGGCCATGGGTGTGCTGGCTCTGGCCGGGCCGCAAGGTTTGTGGCAGCGTTGGGGCGGCGCGTCTTGGCAGGGCACGCCGTATTTGCTGCTCTATGGCAATGTGTTTTTCAATTTGTGCGTGCTGGTGCGCGCTGCGACCGAGGCCTTGGAGCAAGTGAGCGCATCCCGCGTGGCAGCCGCCCGCACGCTGGGCGCGACGCCCTGGCGCGCGTTTTGGCGCATCGAGTGGCCCGCTATTGCACCTTGGTTGATGTCGGCCTTGTGCCTGGTGTTTTTGTATTGTTTTGCTGGCTTCGGGTTGGCCCTGGTGCTGGGCGGGCCGGGCTATGCAACCGTGGAGGTGGAGATTTACACCCTGGTGGCCTATGAACTCCAAATCAACCAGGCCGGCGTGTTGGCGGTCTGGACACTGTGCCTCACCGCGCCTTGTGCGCTTGCGTATGCGATCTTGGAGCGGCGGTTGGCCACGCCGCTGCGTGCGGATCGCATCGCGCGCCACAAGCCCCAAAGCACCGGGCAGTGGCTGGCGGTGTGCCTGACGGTGCTGATGCTGGGCCTGGTCTGCGCGGCCCCGGTGCTGGCGATTGTGGCCCGCGCAGTGGGGGCCGGTGCTGCTGCTTGGGCCGTGCTGCTGGAGCCCGACACCTTGCATGCGCTGTGGAATACCTTGCGTTTTTCTGCATCGGCGTTGGTGCTGGCGACCGTGCTCGGGGTGTGCCACGCCATGGCGGCGCAGCGCTGGGCCTTGTTGCGGGCGATCGCGTTTTTGCCTTTTGTGGTGTCGCCGGTGTTGGTGGCTTTTGGTTTGCTGTTGCTTTACCCGGCGTGGGCGGCCAGCGCGCCGCTGCTGGTGGCCGCTTATGCTTTGCTGGCCTACCCGTTTATCGCCAAGTCCCTGGCATCGGCGCTGGACGGCATGCCTGCGCACTATATGCACGCAGCGGCCAGCCTGGGCGCATCGCCCTGGCGCGCCTTTTGGCGTGTGCGCTGGCCGCTCTTGCAGCCCGCTTTGCGCCGAGGCATGGCCTTTGCGGCGGCCACGGCGGTAGGCGAGTTTGCAGTGACCTTGTTTTTAAGTCGGCCTGAATGGGCCACTTTGACCACCCTGATTTACGAGCACCTGGGCCGGCCTGGGCAAACGCATTACGCTTCGGCGTTAGTGCTGTCATGCGCATTAATGGCCCTGGCCTTTGGCGCCTTCATGCTGATGGAGTGGCCAGCCCGTGACGACCCCTTAAACCCTTCGCCACATGCTTGAATTACGCAACATCGTCAAACACTGGCAGGCGCCGGGCGCTGCGCCGCGCGTGTTGCTTGATGATCTAAATTTGCAAGTGAGCAGCGGCGAAACCGTGGCGATATTGGGGCCTTCGGGCGGCGGCAAAAGTACCTTGCTCAAAATCATCGCGGGGCTGGAGCTGGCCGACAGCGGACGCGTGTTTTGCGAAGGGCAGGACATCAGCGCCCTGCCTGCCCACTTGCGCCGCTTTGCCCTGATGTTTCAAGACTTTGCCTTATTTCCGCATCTGAACGTGCAGGACAACGTGGCCTTTGGCCTGGTGGAGCAGGGCCAAAGCCGCAGCCAGGCGCGCGCGCAGGCGCTGGCCGTGTTGCAACGCTTTGGTATGGCTGACCATGCCGTGGGCCGCGTCTGGCAGCTATCGGGCGGCGAGCAGCAGCGGGTGGCGCTGGCGCGTGCGCTCATCACACGCCCGCGCGTGCTCTTGCTGGACGAGCCTTTTTCGGCGCTCGATGCCCCATTGCGCGCAAGTTTGCGTGCGGAGTTTGCAGCGCATATTGCCAGCTGGCCTATGGCGGTGGTGTGGGTGACCCACGACGAGGCCGAGGCCCGCGCCGTGGGTGCGCGCGGCTTGGAGTTGCAGGCGGGGGTTTTGCAACAGCGTTGGTAAGGCGGGCTGCGCGGGCTCAAGTTTTGGGCGGCTGATGCCGATACCTAAGTAGGCCCACTATTTGGTACAGCCACTGAAAGCTAGCAGCATGAGTCACATAATCGCATTTATCCTGGGCATGAGCGTCGCAACCTATGGCGTGGGCGAGACCGTGGCCCAAATGGAAAAGGCCTGGCGCACGGTGCAGGTCGCCATGCAGGAGCGCCTGCCTGGCCTTGAAAAGAACTAATTCGCGGGTGGCGTGGCCTTGAGCCGGTTCAGCACGGCTTCGGTCATGTGCTTTTCGACAGAACCCTGCCACCAACTTTCCTCGCGCAGTTCGGTCAGCTCAATCAAAGTGCTGAGCCCTAGGCAAATCATCAGGCCACTGACCAGGCCGAACACCGCGCCCACCGTGCGGTGTGCAGGTTGAACGCCACTGTGGTGGAACATATAGCGGTGTAGGCGTACGCCCAAATGACCTAAATACAGCGTAACTACCAGAGCCAACAGAGCCCCTAGACCCTGGCGCAGACTTTCACCCGGCCCGCTCAGCGGTAAATGTGCCCCAACGATGGGCCCCAAATAGACCACCGCAAACAGCGCCAGCACCAGACTCAACATCGACAGCGCCTGCGGCATCCAACCCCGGTAAGCGCCCACCGCCATGGCAATGACCAGCGTCGCGGCGAAGAGCCAGTCCAGATTTGTCATGTACGAACTATTTCCTCGTGGAGGATGGATCAAGGGATTTAATCTGATTATTTTGGCAAATAAACAGATTTATTTGAATTTAACATATTTTTATCAGATTTCTATCGTGCGGTAGTACGGTGTTATGGGTGGGACGGGGTCGAGTTGTTGCGACATTGGCATGGCCACCAGCCGCTCGCAATTAGACCGGGTACTGGACCCCAGTAATTTGTCCATCCAACTCGATACCTTGATCAAAGCGGCAGGCGCGGTAGGGCGCACGGTGGAAATACGGCTGAAACCACAAGCCAAGCGGGCGCGTACTTCTGCGGCCTGAGAAAAAAGTCTTTGAAATTACTTGGCGATGCGTCCTAACTAAAGGACGATGCGTTTTCAGCCCTTTTTGCTCGGCGCCAAAGTCGTAGGCAGTGCCTGCGGCAGCATGTCCGGGTAATCCCGGCTGAAGTGCAGGCCGCGGCTTTCGTGGCGGGCGCGGGCGCTTTGCACAATCAGGTCGGCCACTTGCACCAGGTTGCGCAATTCCAGCAGGTCGCGGCTGACGTGGAAGTTGGCGTAAAACTCGTTGATTTCGTCTTGCAGCAGCGCGATGCGGTGGGCGGCGCGCTCCAGGCGCTTGTTGGTGCGCACGATGCCCACGTAGTCCCACATGAAGCGGCGCAGCTCGTCCCAGTTGTGCGAAATCACCACCGACTCGTCGGCGTCTGTCACCCGGCTGTCGTCCCAGACGGGCAGGGCGGGCGGCGCGCTGAGGTGGCTGTTTTCAATATCCTGGCTGGCGGAGCGGGCGAACACCATGCATTCCACTAACGAATTACTTGCTAACCGGTTGGCGCCATGCAGGCCGCTGCACGCTGCTTCGCCGATGGCGTACAAACCGGTCAGATCGGTGCGGCCCTGCAAATCGGCCAGCACCCCGCCGCAGGTGTAGTGCGCAGCCGGCACTACCGGAATCGGGGCGCGGCTGATGTCGATGCCCAGCTCCAGGCAGCGCGCATAGATATTGGGAAAGTGCTCTTGGATAAAGGCCAGCGGCTGGTGCGATATATCTAAATACACGCAATCAAAGCCGCCTTTTTTCATCTCAAAGTCGATGGCGCGGGCTACGACGTCGCGCGGGGCCAGCTCGGCGCGCGCATCGTGCTTGGGCATAAAGCGCGTGCCGTCGGGCAAGAGCAAACGCCCGCCTTCGCCGCGCACCGCTTCGCTGATCAGGAACGACTTGGCGTGCGGGTGGTACAGGCAGGTGGGGTGGAACTGGATGAACTCCATGTTTTGCACCCGGCAACCGGCGCGCCAGGCAGCGGCAATGCCGTCGCCGGTGGCGGTGTCGGGGTTGGTGGTGTACAGATACACCTTGCCCGCGCCGCCCGTGGCCAGCAAGGTGTGCGGCGCGCGGAAGGTCAGTACTTCGTCGCTGTCTTCGTCCAGCGCGTACAGGCCCAGGCAGCGGCGCTCCATGCCTTTTTCGCCCGCCACTTTGTCGCTGCTAATCAGGTCCACCAGCGTATGGTTTTCAAACAGCGTGATGTTGGCAGTTTGCTGCACGCGTTCTATAAGAGTTCGCTGCACGGCGGCGCCAGTGGCGTCCGTCACATGCACGATGCGCCGCGCGCTATGGCCGCCTTCGCGCGTCAGGTGTAAGTCGCCGTTGTCCTCGGTGCTAAAGGGTACGCCCATGGCTTGAAGCCAGGCAATCGCTTGCGGCGCCTGCTCCACGACAAACTGCGTAGCGGCCAGATCGCACAAACCTGCGCCTGCTATCAGGGTGTCGTCCACATGCGAGGCGAAGCTATCGGTCTTGTCCCATACCGCCGCAATGCCGCCTTGGGCCCAGCCGCTAGAGCCTTCGCGCACCGCGCGTTTGGTAATGACGGCGACGCGGTATTTGCTGGACAGCAACAGCGCCGAACTCAGCCCGGCCAGGCCGCTGCCGACAATCAGAACGTCAAAGTCCAGCGAGGTGATGGGCTGCGCGCTCGCCATGGCTTAGTGAATGCGCATGCCGGGCTGCGCGCCGGGCCAGGGGTTCAGGATGTAAATACCGGGCTCCGCTTTTTCGTCCGCATGACTGGCCGCCAGCACCATGCCTTCGGACACGCCAAATTTCATTTTGCGCGGCGCCAAATTGGCCACCAGCACGGTGAGCTGGCCCACCAAATCTTCAGGCTTGTACATGCTGGCAATGCCCGAAAACACATTGCGCATCCGGCCTTCGCCTACGTCTAGCGTCAGGCGTAAGAGCTTGACCGAACCTTCTACTGCTTCGCAGTTCACGATTTTTGCGATGCGCAAATCTATTTTGGCGAAGTCGTCGATGGAGATGGTGGGGGCGATGGCTTCCCCGCCGGGGATCGTTGAAACGGCTTCAGGCAGGCTAGTAGCGGAGCCGGAGGAATTGGGGTCGGATCCCGATTTTCCAGCGGAAAACTCGGGCTCTGACCTCAATTGTGCAGGCGGTTCGAAGAGAGCGTCGAGTTGTTCGGAGGTGACGCGTTGCATCAGGTGCGTGTAGGGCTGGATGCTGGTGACGTAAGCAGTGACATTCCACTGTTCCATATTCGTGCCAACGAAAGCCTGAACTGCCTTCGCCAACGAAGGCAACACGGGAGCGAGATAGCGGCTTATCTCTGCAAATGCGTTGATCAGCACCGAGCATACTTGGTGTAATGCTTCATTATTTGCGACGTCTTTTGCCAACTCCCAGGGCTTGTTCCGGTCTACATACGCATTGACCTTGTCTGCCAGCAGCATGATTTCACGGGTGGCTTTGCCAAATTCGCGGGCTTCATAGGCTTTTGCCAGTTCATCTTTAGCAGCCTGAATTTCAAAAAGCAGCGCGTCGCCTTGTTCGCCAAACACCTGGGTTAATTTGCCCTCAAAGCGCTTGGTCAAAAACCCCGCCGCCCGGCTCGCAATGTTCACAAACTTGCCAATCAAATCGCTATTGACCCGCGCCATAAAGTCATCGGCGTTGAAATCGATATCTTCATTGCGCGCCGAGAGTTTGGCTGCCAAGTAATAGCGCAGCCACTCGGGATTCATGCCAAGGCTTAGGTATTTGAGCGGGTCCAGGCCGGTGCCTCGGCTCTTGCTCATCTTTTCGCCGTTGTTCACCGTCAAAAAACCATGCACAAATACCTTGTCAGGCGCTTTGCGGCCACTGAAATGCAGCAGCGCTGGCCAAAACAAGGTGTGGAAGGTGACGATGTCTTTGCCGATAAAGTGGTACTGCTCGGTATCGTCAGCGGCCATGTATTCTTCAAAGCTACGGGTGTCCCCGCGCTTAGCCTTTGGCCCGCCTTTGTCGAACCAATTTTTCAGCGACGCCAAATAGCCAATCGGCGCGTCCAGCCAAACATAAAAATACTTGCCCGGCGCGTCTGGAATCTCGATGCCGAAGTAGGGCGCGTCCCGACTGATGTCCCAGTCGCCCAGGCCTTCGCTGGTCGAGCCGTCGGGGTTGGTGCGCACGCTGAACCACTCTTTGACTTTGTTCGCCACTTCGGATTGCAGTCGTGGCTTGCCGTCCTCGCCAAGGCCTTGCGTCCACTTTTGCAAAAACTCCACGCAGCGCGGGTCTGACAATTGAAAGAAAAAATGCTCTGAGCTTTTCAGTTCAGGCCGCACACCGGATAGCACCGAGACTGGATCTATCAAATCCGTGGGCGCATACACCGCGCCGCAGACTTCGCAGTTGTCGCCGTACTGGTCTTTGGCGTGGCACTTGGGGCACTCGCCTTTGATAAAGCGGTCCGGCAAAAACATGTTTTTCGCCGGATCAAAAAACTGCTCGATGGTTTTGCGCGCGATCAGCGAGCCGCCTTCGCCTTCGGGGATATCGCGCAGGTCGCAATAAATTTGGCGCGCAAGGGCGTGGTTTTCGGGGGCGTCGGTGCTGTGCCAGTTGTCAAAGCTGATGTGAAAGCCGTCCAGATAGGGCTTGCGGCCTGCGGCGATGTCTGCCACAAACTGCTGCGGGGTTTTGCCGGCTTTTTCGGCGGCGATCATGATGGGTGCGCCGTGGGTGTCGTCGGCACAGACAAAGTCCACCGCGTGGCCCTGCATCCTTTGAAAGCGCACCCAGATGTCGGCCTGGATGTATTCCATGATGTGGCCGATATGGAAATTGCCGTTGGCGTAGGGCAGGGCGGTGGTGACAAACAGGTGGCGCGGCATGGTGGCGTGGCAGCTTTGACAGCCGCCCGTACGAGGCAAAAGGGGCAGATTTTAGTGCGCCCAGCCAAAAAAGCCGCAGATGGCGGCCCTTTGCGCCAGCGCGTCGGCGCGGCCCAGGGCCATGAGTTCGCCGGTATAGGCCGCTTCAAACAAAAGATAGCTGGCCAGGGCCGCGCCTTTGGCATCCTGCGGCGCCGCCGATATACCCACGCCGCCCAGCAGGCTGCGCACCGCCACCGGCAAGGCACCCACGTGTCGGCTGGCAATGTCGTCTAGGCGCTGGCTGGGCGCGATGACCAGCACCTCCACCGGGCGTAGGCTGCTGGTGGTGCGTACCTCGGGCGGCACCAGGGCGATGGTCTGGTTAATGCGCTGCATGCGCTCCACGTCCACCGCCAACGCATCCAAAAAAATGCTGGACATGGCATGCCCGGCAATTTGCGCCAGAGAGGGGTACTGCCCCGCTTGGGCCTGCGCCGGTTCATGCGGCTCGGCCATTCGCCCGGCGCCTATGACCAATATCCGCTCGGCCCCCAGCCGGATGGCGGGCGACAAGGGTGCGCTTTGGCGCATAGACCCATCGCCAAAATATTCTTGGTGCCGGTGCAGCGGCAAGGCCTTGGCCGGAAAGATAAAGGGTATCGCCGCCGAGGCCATTAAATGCGTGTGGCTGATACCGGCCCGCACCCCAAAGCGCTGCGAGCGCTGCCACTCCTGCGTCTCTTTGGCACCCTGAAAAAACGTGACATGCTGGCCGGTGGTGTAGCTCGATGCACTAACCGCCAGGGCCTTGAGGTGCCCGTCTTGCAACATATGCGGCAGGCGGCCTAGTGCCACCATGTTAGATAGCAAGTCTTCCAGTGGCGCGTTGTCCAGCAAAGAGCGCGGCTTGATGCGCCACCAGTGTGTCAACAACCAGCCCAGCGACAACAGCCCCAGCCAGCGCGCGCCCGCACGCAACATGCTCAGACCGCTGACGTGGTAGACCTGCTCGGCATGGATGTGTTGCCAGGTATGGGCCATATGCGCCACGGCCTTATCAAAGTCATCTGCGCCGCAGGCCAATGCCGCGGCATTGATCGCGCCAGCCGAGGTGCCGCTCAGGATAGGGAAGGGGTTGGGCCCTTGGGCCTGCCCCTGCTCGCGGCGGATGGCGGCGATGGTTTGCAGCACGCCCACCTGGTACGCCGCCCGCGCGCCACCACCACTCAGTACCAGCGCGTTGTGCGCGCTGGACTTGGAAGGTGCAGGTGGTGCCGTGGGCATGCGCCCAATAGTAGCGAGCCCTGGGGCAAGCGCAAGTCCGCTACCCACCAAGGCCATGGGCCGCAGGGCTAGACTACGCCCCTTTCCGGAGAATGCAATGGCAGTGACAGAACAGGGTGTGTTGGATGCCCTCAAGCAGGTGGTGGATCCCAACACAGGGCGCGATTTTGTATCGACCAAGGCGGTGCGTAATGTGCAGATTGCGCAAGACGCGGTGTCTTTTGATGTAGAGCTGGCTTATCCGGCTAAGAGTCAATTAGGGACGCTGCGCACCGCGCTCACGGCGGCGGTGCAGGCTTTAGATGGCGTGAAGCAGGTCACCGTCAATTTACACACCAAGATCGCTGCCCACGCGGTGCAGCGCGGCGTGCAACTTTTGCCTGGCGTAAAAAATATCGTGGCCGTTGCCTCGGGCAAGGGCGGCGTGGGCAAGAGCACTACCGCTGTGAATCTGGCCCTGGCCCTGGCCGCTGAGGGTGCCAGCGTGGGCTTGCTCGACGCGGATATTTATGGCCCCAGTATTCCGATGATGATGGGCATTAGCGGCAAACCCGCCAGCGCCGACGGCAAGACCATGGAGCCGATGGAAAACTATGGCGTGCAAGTGATGTCCATCGGGTTTTTGGTGGATCAAGACCAGGCCATGATCTGGCGCGGCCCCATGGCCACGCAGGCTTTGGAGCAACTGCTGCGCCAAACCAACTGGCGCGAACTCGATTACCTGATTGTCGATATGCCACCGGGCACGGGCGATATCCAACTGACCTTGTCGCAGCGCGTGCCCATGACTGGGGCAGTCGTGGTCACCACGCCGCAAGACATCGCGCTGCTCGATGCCAAAAAAGGCATCAAGATGTTTGAAAAAGTCGGCGTGCCGATTTTGGGCATCGTAGAAAACATGGCCGTGCATGTATGCAGCAACTGCAAACATGTGGAGCACATCTTTGGTGCCGATGGTGGGCGTAAGTTGGCCGAGGAATACGAGATGGACTACTTAGGTGCGCTGCCTTTGGACATGCAAATCCGTTTGCAGGCCGATAGCGGAAAGCCCACCGTGGTGTCCGACCCTGAGGGCAATGTGGCAGCTATCTATATGGCCGTGGCGCGCAAAGTGGCGGTGGCGATAGCGGCGAAGAACAAAGACTTTTCTTCTAAGTTTCCGTCGATCACTATCTCTAAAGGCACTTGAGAAGGCCAAAGTCCTGCAATGAACCTGCTCCCCAGCCTGCGTTATTTGGTAGCTTTGAATGAGCACCGCCATTTCGGGCGGGCGGCGCAGGCTTGCCATATCACGCAACCGGCGCTGTCCAATGCTTTGCGGGCGCTAGAGGAAGAGTTTGCGGCGGTCATCGTCAAGCGCGAGCGCAATTACGTAGGTTTCACGCCCGAAGGCGAAATTATTTTGGCTTCGGCGCAGCGCATGTTGCACGAGCATGCTTTGTTGCAAGAGTCGCTCAAAGGCGATGCCTTGGCGCCGCACGGCCCCGTGCGCATCGGGGCAGTTCCCACGGCGGTGCCCGTGGCGGCGCGTTTTGCCGCCATGTTGCAGTCCCGGCAAAGCGGTATTCGGCCCATCGTCTTATCGCTCAGCTCCGCCCAGATAGAAAAGGGCCTGGAGACTTTGTCTTTAGACCTAGCCATGGGCTATATCGAACGCATGGACTCTAAAGGCGCGCGCCTCAGTGCCTTTGCGCAATACACCGAACACTATTTTTTGCTGCGCCGTGCCCACAGCCCGCAAGCCGACGGTCTGCGCATCGGACATCCCCTAACCTGGCAACAGGCGGGTCGATTTCCCTTGTGCTTGCTGACGCCAGAGATGCACAACCGCACGATTGTGGATGCCGCCTTGCGCCAGGCCGGTGTGCAAGTGGCCCCGGCTATGGAGACC
>Ga0192647_100194_pt1 | contig 40587 bp, 38 predicted proteins | sample LauGreFa1BDMLBSN_2_FD_133046 | JGI IMG/M metagenome (GOLD analysis project Ga0192647, IMG submission 133046) | Freshwater lake microbial communities from Lake Michigan, USA - Fa13.BD.MLB.SN - reassembly | ecosystem: Environmental > Aquatic > Freshwater > Lake | place: Lake Michigan, USA... | reverse complement strand
CGTTCAGTGTTGGCGCGCGAAATCATTCGCGGCGTGATGTTGCCGTTGTTCGTCATCTTGCCGTTGTCGGTGTTGCTGGTTTGGTTGGCGCTCACGCGAGGCATCAAACCGTTGAATGAACTTGAAGACCGGATTCGCCAGCGCAAACCCAACGACATGAGTCCGTTGGACGAAAACACGGTGCCGTCCGAAGTGGTGCCATTGGTGTCGTCGATCAACGATTTGTTGGTGCGATTGCAAGGGTCCATCGCCACCCAAAAACGTTTTTTGGCGGATGCCGCGCACCAACTCAAAACACCGTTGGCTGGCTTGCGCATGCAAGCCGATTTGGCGCAACGCAGTGACGCGAATGCACAAGACCTGAAACAGTCGCTCAAACAAATCGGCCGCGCCAGCATGCGCGCCACTCACACCGTCAACCAGTTGCTGGCGTTGGCACGCGCGGAAAGCAGCGGCGTCGGCATGAGTTTGCAAGCTTGCGATTTGTCGGTGCTGACCATGGAAGTGGTCAAAGACTCGTTGCCTCGCGCCATGGAGTTGCGCATCGATTTGGGATTCGAGGGGCCAGAACCACAACACGCGCTCATGCCCGGCAACCCCACTTTGATCAAAGAAATGGTGCGTAACTTGATCGAAAACGCATTGAACTACACCCCTTCGACTGACGCCCAGCCAGGCGTTGTCACCGCGCGGGTGTGCGGTGATGCAAACAGCGGTTGGCGCTTGGAAGTGGAAGACTCCGGGCCCGGCATTCCCGCTTCCGAGCGAGAGCGGGTGTTCGAGCCGTTTTACCGTGCGCTCGGCAACGAAGTGGATGGCTCTGGTTTGGGATTGGCCATCGTCATGGAAATTGCAGACAAGCACCATGCCAGCGTCTCGGTCAGCGACACCCGCCCTGACCACAAACCCCCTGGCGCTCGGTTCAGTGTGTGCTTTTCACCGAACCAAGCCAGCGCTGACAACACGCATTCCTGACTGCATCTGTAGTGGCTGTGTGGCAAGGGGTTTTGGCCTGCGGCGAGTTCATTGGTCGGCGGCACCAAACACGACCACATGGTCGGCTTGCAAACGAATGCCAATCCATTCACCCACATGGTGGTCATGGTGACTGGGCACATGGGCCATCACGGTCTGTCCACTGGCCAATCGCAAGGTGTATAAAAACTCGGAACCGCGAAATGCCTTGCGAAGAATTTCAGCTTTGACCGGCGCGTCATCGTCATGCACGATGTCATCGGCTCTCAGCAACACTTCGCACGCGCCGTCAGCGGCAATCGGGTGTTGAGCAATGTCTTCGTCCATGTCTTGCAAATCACCCAGCGGGGTGTGCAACACCATGTGCGCGCCTTGTTGTTTGGCATTGGCGGCGGCAAACACACCGTGGCCGATGAACTCCGCCACAAAACGTGTTTGGGGCCGGTGGTAGAGCTGGTAGGCGTCATCCCATTGTTCGAGTTTGCCTTGGCGCATCACGCCAATCAGATCGCCCAACGCAAACGCTTCCATTTGGTCATGCGTGACAAACAATGCGGTGATTTGCGCTTGTTGCAAGATGTCGCGCAATTCGTGCGCCAGCCGTTCGCGCAAATCCACGTCCAGGTTGGAAAACGGCTCGTCGAGCAACAGCAGCAAGGGCTCGGGCGCCAATGCGCGCGCCAAAGCCACACGTTGTTGTTGCCCGCCTGACAACTCGTGTGGAAAACGCCGCGCGGCCGACCCCAAGCCAACCAGGTTCAACATGTCTTGCACGCGTGCGTCGCGCTCTGTCGCGTTCAGGTGCGACAAGCCAAAGCCAATGTTTTTTTCCACGTTCAAATGGGGGAACAAGGCATAGTCTTGAAACACCATGCCAATGCGACGGTTTTCTGCGGGAAGGTGAACGCCTTGGCTGCTGATGAGTTGGCCATTCATCGTAATGGCACCCCCACTGAGCGGCTCTAAGCCGGCGACGGCCCTGAGCAAGGTGGTCTTGCCGCAGCCTGAAGGCCCGATCAACACACCCATTTGGCCTTGGTGCAAACCAAAACTCACACGGTCCACCGCCGCTTGGCCACGGCCCGGGTAACGTACTTGCAAATCAGACACATCGATGAACATGGGCTGGATTGTAGGCAGTGGGGTTGAGTGCCTGCCTACAATCGCCGCTTACCCTTGCCCGCCTACGCGCCGATTCACGACATGCATTTGTTTACCGTTCTTCGCGGGTTCACCGTTTGGATGTTGGTCACACCTGTGCTGATGGTGCTGGCCGCATGGCTGCAATGGGACACCGCGTCTGCGGCTGTATGGCAAGGCTTGCTGGAAACCGTTTTGCCTGAGTACACCCTCACCAGCTTGTGGTTGTGCGCGTTGGTGGCGATTGGCGTGGTCAGCATCGGCAGTGTGGGCGCTGCCGCTGTCAGCCTGTTTGAATTTCCCGGGCGACGCACCTTGGCTTGGTTGATGTTGTTGCCCTTGGCCATGCCAGCTTATGTGGTGGCCTACGCTTACACCGATTTTTTGCAATACAGCGGTCCGCTGCAAAACTGGCTTCGATCTCACACGGGCTGGCAAGGCGCGCTGTGGCCGGATGTGCGCAGCACCTGGGGCGCGGCCGTGGTGTTGAGTTTGGGTTTGTACCCGTATGTGTACTTGCTGTGCCGCAGTGCATTGTCAGAGCGCGCGCCGCAATTGATGGAAGCAGCGCGTTTGTTGGGCGCTTCGTTGCCGCGTCGCATCTTTCGTGTGGCCTTGCCATTGGCGCGCCCGGCGATTGCTGCCGGATTGGCCTTGGCCATGATGGAAACCTTGGCCGATTTTGGTGTCAGCAGTTATTTCGGTGTGCAAACTTTTTCCACCGGCATTTACAAGGCGTGGCTGGTGATGGACAACCGTGTGGCCGCCGCGCAGCTCTCTTCTTTTTTGCTGCTGTTGGTCGCTGTGGTGTTGTGGATGGAATACCGGGCCCAATCCCGCCTGCGGTTTGTGACCCGCCGCGGTGCATCACGCACCAACGAATCGCAAGCATTTCGATTGCAAGGCTGGCGTGCGGCGGTGGCGTTTGTCTTGTGCGTGTTGCCCGTGTTGCTGGGGTTTGTGTGTCCGCTGTTGATCATGGGCCATGCCTTGTGGGTTGGTAGCCAACAACAGCCTTTGCCATGGGCGGCGTTCGCCGGTTGGTTTTGGAACAGCTTGCGCTTGGGCGGCATCAGTGCGGTGTTGGCGGTGGGCTTGGCTTTGGTGTTGGCCCATGGCGTGCGGACTCGTCCCACTTGGTGGCGACGCCTTAGCACGCAATTGGCAGGCTTGGGTTACGCGGTACCCGGGGTGGTGATCGTGGTCGGCTTGTTGTTGCCTTTGGCTTGGGTTCAGCAACGTTGGCCTGACAGTGGCGCGGGCTATTGGTTGACGGGCACGCTGTTGGGGCTGCTGTGGGCGTACCTGGTTCGCTTCATCGCGGTCGCTTTGCAAAGTGTGCAAAGTGGCTATTCACGGATTTCGCTCAGCGCCGATGAAACTGCCCGCATGTTGGGTTCGGGTGGGCGGGATGTGTTCTGGCGGGTGCATTGGCCACTCTTGCGTCCTGCAGCAGCGTCTGCCTTGCTGTTGGTTTGGGTGGATGTGATGAAAGAGTTGCCTGCCACGTTGGTCTTGCGGCCGTTCAATACCGACACCTTGGCGGTCATGGCTTACCAACTCGCCCGCGATGAGCGCTTGGGCGAAGCGGCGCTGCCGTCGCTTGCTTTGGTGTTGGCCGGTTTGCTGCCGGTGCTGCTGATGGCCCGGGCCCAAGCCGCTTCACAAAGACCGTGACCACCCAAACTAAATGCGAATAATTCGCATTTGAGGTATGATGGTGCCTGTTCTGTTGAAAAGGTGCCTGTATGCGTTCACTCTCCCTTCCCCACACGTTTGCCAAAGCCAGCAAATGGATGGTCGCCACGGGCTTGTTGCTGGGAAATCTGACGGCATTTGCCGCCGAAGAACCGGTGCTCAACCTGTATTCGGCGCGCCATTACGCCACCGACCAAGCGCTGTACGACAACTTCACACGCGCCAGCGGCATCAAAATCAACCGCGTGGATGCCGACGACGCAGGCATCTTGGCGCGGCTCAAAGCCGAGGGCTCGGCCTCACCCGCTGACGTGATTTTGTTGGTGGATGCCGCGCGTTTGTGGAAAGGCGAAGTCGAGGATTTGTTTGCCCCGGTGCAATCACCCGCCTTGCTCAAAGCGGTGCCTGAACATTTGCGCGCCAAGCAACGCCCCGAGGGCACACGCTGGTTTGGTTTGTCCACCCGCGCGCGCGTCATCGTTTATGACAAGCAAAAATTCAAACCCGAAGATGTCGACAGCTATGAAAAACTGGCTGATCCCAAATTTACCGGTCGCTTGTGCATTCGCTCTGGTTCACACCCTTACAACTTGTCTTTGTTCGGTGCCATGCTCGAGCACTTGGGTGCGCCTGCCACTGAGACCTGGCTCAAAGGCTTGGTGGCCAATCTGGCGCGCCAGCCCAAAGGCGGTGACACCGACCAAATCAAAGGCGTGGCCAGCGGTGAATGCGGCGTGGCCTTGGCCAACTCCTATTACTTGGCCCGGCTCTACCGCAGCGACAACCCCCAAGACAAAGCCGTGGTTGAACGCATTGGCGTGATGTTTCCCAACCAAGCCACTTGGGGCACCCATGTCAACATCGCTGGCGGGGCTGTTGCACGCCACGCAAAGCACCCGCAAAACGCGGTCGCTTTCTTGAACTATTTGGCAAGCGACCAAGCCCAAACCTATTTCGCTGATGGCAACAACGAATGGCCGGTGATCAAAGGTCTTCGCATCAACAACCCGGCGCTCAAGGCCATGGGAGGCGACGCCTTCAAGAGCGAAAAATTGGCGGCGAGCGTGGTGGGCATGAACCAAGTGAAAGTGCAACAAATGCTCGACCGAGTGGGGCTGCGCTGACCGACATGCAACGCAAATGGGTTGTTTGGCTGCTGCTTGCCACGGTGTTGGTGAGCGCGGGTGCTTGGTTGGGTTGGCAGCAACGCCACCGCTTGAATGCCGACGCGCCGCTGTCAGCGCAAGCCCAGCTTGGCCGACAAGTGTTCCATGACACTTCGCTGTCTGCCGCTGGCCAACAGTCGTGTGCCAGCTGTCATTTGAAAGAATCAGGGCATGCCTCTGCGCACGGGTTAGCGCTCGGCGGGCCGGACATGAAGTCGCTGGGCACGCGCAACACACCGTCGTTGCGCTACCTTTGGCAGAACACTGCGATGCACCTCAACGACGAAGGCAAAGCCATCGGCGGTTTCTTTTGGGATGGGCGGGCTGACAGCTTGGCCGCCCAAGCAGGCGAGCCGTTTTTGAACCCGGCGGAAATGGCGAATGCTGACAAAGCCAGTGTGGTGGCCAAACTCTCCCGCGCCAGTTATGCGGGCGAGTTCGAACAATTGTTTGGCGCGACCATTTGGCAACAACCAGACCAAGCGTTTGCGGCGATGACACAGGTCTTGGCCAGTTACCAAACGGAAGACCCTGACTTTCACCGATTCGACAGCCTGTTTGACCAAGTGATGCAAGGCCGAGCGCGTTTCAATGCCGCACAAGAGCGGGGATGGGCGTTGTTCAAAGACCCGCATAAAGGCAATTGCGCCGCATGCCACACCGCTGAACCAGGCCCCGACGGCAGCCCGCCTTTGTTCACCGACCACAGCTATGACAACCTCGGTGTGCCGCTGGTGTTTCCGCCCACCGTGGCGGCTAGTCGTCAGCCACCCGATGCAGGTGTGTGTAAGCATCCCTTGCTGCGTGGTCAAGCCAACGCCAACACTTTGTGTGGTTCATTCAAAGTACCGAGCTTGCGCAATGTGGCGGTGCGACGGGCGTTTTTTCACAACGCCGTTTTCACCGATTTGCGCGACACGCTGGCTTTTTACGCCACACGCGACACCGACCCGAAACGCTGGTACGGCACGCTGACCCGATGGGGTGGTGTTCCCAAATCTTTGCGCGCCAATGTCAACCGAGATGAAGTGCCTTATGGCCAGCGCGCGGGCGAGCAACCCCGTTTGAATGAACAAGACATCGACGATTTGTTGGCGTTTTTGACAACGCTCACGGACGCGGACTTGGTGCCTCGGGCTGCATCGCCTGCGGGTTCAGTTGCTGCTGCAAACGCTGTGGTTCGCGGGGCTCAGCGGGTTGCCAACCCCATGGTTGCAGCCAACCGTTAGCCCACGCAGCAAACAGCAGGTTGGCGCACAACACCACGGCGGCGCACCACCACAGCATGTTTTTCATGGTGCGTTGGCAGTGACGCTGACTTCGTCACTGTTGACCTTCAACCGCCCGTGGCTGGTGTCCATTTGCAAAACGCCTTGGCTGTCAACGCCTGCGCCCGTGCCTTGTTTGCCGTTGGACAAGGTCAATGCCTGTCCGGCCAAGGCATCGCGGCGCATGAAAGCGGTTTGAAACGCCGCAAAACCCTCGCGCTCAAAGCGTTGCAATCCATTGACCAACTCGGGCAACACGGTGTGCAGTAATGCTGGCGGTTGCAATGCCTGGCCCAGCAATTCGCGCAAACCCGCCGGCTGGCTTCGGTAGTCGGCTGCGGGCGGTGGCGACAAGTTCAGACCGATCCCCACCACCGCGAAGCGCAACGACGGCGAAGGCTCGTTGCGCACAGCGGTTTCAATCAGGATGCCGCCCAATTTGCACATCTGCGCCCCTGTGCCCAGCACCAAATCGTTTGGCCATTTCAAACCGATGCCCAGTGAATGCGCGGGGTCGAGGCTGTTGGCCAAACAACAACCAATGGCCAATGACAAACCAGACCAATCGAGCGGCGCGAGCACGGTGCCGAGCGAAAACGTCAACGCATCGCCGGTTTGGCCTTGCCATTGCCTGCCCATGCGACCGCGCCCTGCGGTTTGTTGGTCGGCCCACAACAAACACGTGGCGGTGTCGCCGCCGCGTGCGCGTCGCATGAGTTCGGTGTTGGTCGAATCAATCAACGGGACATGTTCAAAACGCGCCAGCGGGTCGAGTCGGTTCAACAGCACTTGCACTGGGTGCGGGGTACGGGCGTCGAAAGCGTGGACCGTCATGACCAGTGGCAGACCGAATGACCGGCGCTCAGTCCTTGGGAGAAAGCAGCGTGCCGCGACAACTGCCCGCACCGCAGCGGCAGGGGTAATCGGCCAGCAACTCGGGCGTGTACTTCTCGTCGATCACCAAGCCGTAGTCGTAGTTGAGTTCTTCGCCGGCTTTGATTTTGCGCAAGGTGCGGATGAAAATCCGCCCGCCCGCCTCGTCCGCTTCGCAATTGGGCGCGCACGAATGGTTGATCCAACGTGCATCGTTGCCACCGAAAAGCGCATCGATCACGTTTTTCTTGCTGACATGGAAATAAAACGTGTGGTTCGGGTCGTTGGGGTCGTGGGGATGGCGTTTTTGCGCTTTTTTCCAGCTGATGACCTCGCCGGTGTACTCGATGATGATTTCGCCTTTGGCGATGGGCACCAGGGCAAACACCCCTTTGCCATGGACGCCTGAACTGCGGACTTCAATGCGCTTGCCGTGGGCGGGTGCGATGATGGGGGAGGTCAAGTTGAAAACTCTGGTAAGTTAAATACGTACATGTGCGCGCGCGTGCGCGTGCGAGGATGCCGATTGTATGCAAGGAACACACTCATGAGTAAAACACTGGTCATCGCTGAAAAGCCGTCCGTGGCGCAAGACATTGTCAAAGCGCTCACCCCCAGCGCAGGCAAGTTTGAAAAGCATGACGACCATTTTGAAAACGATGCGTATGTGGTCACCAGCGCGGTGGGTCACTTGGTAGAAATACAAGCGCCCGAGGAATTCGATGTCAAGCGCGGCAAATGGAGTTTTGCCCACTTGCCCGTGATTCCGCCTTATTTCGACTTGAAACCGGTGGAAAAAACCAAGTCGCGTTTGGCCGCCGTGGTCAAGCAAGCCAAGCGCAAAGACATCGGCGCCATCATCAACGCCTGTGACGCGGGCCGCGAAGGTGAATTGATTTTTCGCTTGATTGAACAATACGCCGGCGGCAAAAAACCGCTGGACAAGCCGGTCAAGCGCTTGTGGTTGCAATCGATGACGCCACAAGCCATTCGCGATGGCTTTGACAGCTTGCGCAGCAGCACGCAAATGCAAGGGCTGGCCGATGCTGCCCGCAGTCGCTCAGAAGCCGACTGGCTGGTTGGCATCAACGGCACCCGCGCATTCACTGCTTTCAATTCACGCGATGGTGGTTTCTTCCTCACCACGGTGGGTCGGGTGCAAACCCCGACCTTGTCGGTGGTGGTCGAACGTGAAGAAGTCATTCGCAAATTCATCAGCCGCGACTATTGGGAAATTCACGCCAACTTCGCGGCCAGCGCCGGTGCTTATGCAGGCAAATGGTTCAACCCGGCGCACAAAGCCCACGCCGACGACAAAGAAATCAAAGAAGACCGCGTTTGGTCTTTGAGCGAAGCCCAAGCCATTGCCGACGCGGTGCGCAACCAAACCGCGACGGTCACCGAAGAAAGCAAACCCAGCAGCAAAGGCAGCCCCGGTTTGTTCGACCTCACCAGCTTGCAACGCGAAGCCAACGGACGCTTTGGCTTTTCTGCCAAAACCACGTTGTCGTTGGCGCAAAGCTTGTATGAACGCCACAAAGCACTGACGTACCCGCGTACCGATTCGCGCCATTTGCCAGAAGACTATTTGCCCACGGTCAAAGACACGATGCAAATGCTGGCCAAAAGCAACATGGGCCATTTGGCGCCGTTTGCCAAAACCGCGATCGCTCAGGGCTACATCAAACCGACCAAAAAAGTGTTCGACAACACCAAGGTCAGCGATCACTTTGCCATCATCCCGACGCTGGAAGCACCCAGCGGCCTGTCCGACGCCGAACAAAAACTCTACGACTTCGTGGTGCGCCGCTTCATCGCCGTCTTCTACCCCGCAGCGCAATTCATGGACACCACACGCATCAGCCAAGTGACTGCGGCCGGCAAATCGCACCATTTCAAAACCACCGGCCGTGTGTTGATCGACCCGGGTTGGCAAGCGATTTATGGCAAGGAAGTCGACGAGGAAGAAGACAAAGAGTCAGGAAAAATCCTGGTCAAACTGGCCGCTGGCGAACAACCCAAGGTGGACGATGCCGAACCCAAAGGCTTGAAAACCCGCCCGCCGGCACGCTACACCGAAGCCACGTTGCTCGGGGCCATGGAGGGCGCAGGCAAAACCGTGGAAGACGATGAACTGCGTGAAGCCATGCAAGAAAAAGGCTTGGGCACACCGGCCACACGCTCTTCCATCATCGAAGGATTGTTGAACGAAAAATACATGCTGCGCGAAGGGCGCGAGTTGATCCCCACGGCCAAGGCGTTTCAACTGATGACCTTGTTGCGTGGCTTGGGCGTGGAAGAGTTGTCTCGCGCTGATTTGACCGGCGACTGGGAATTCAAACTCTCGCAAATGGAAAAAGGCAAGTTGTCGCGCGAAGCCTTCATGAAAGACATCGCCGAGATGACCGGTCGCATGGTGAAAAAAGCCAAAGAGTACGACCGCGACACCATCCCAGGCGATTACGCCACCTTGACCACGCCTTGCCCGAATTGCGCCGGTGTGGTGAAAGAAAACTACCGGCGCTACAGCTGCATTGGCAAGCCGGGCGCGGTGGCCAAAACCAACGCAGAAGGTGAAGTCGAAGGCCCCGGCTGTGGTTTTTCGTTCGGCAAAACACCTGCTGGTCGTACCTTTGAATTGACCGAGGTCGAACAGTTTTTGAAAGACAAAAAAATTGGGCCACTCGATGGCTTTCGCTCCAAAGCAGGTTGGCCCTTCACGGCTGAAATCGCACTCAAGTTCAATGAGGAGGAAAAGAACTGGAAACTTGAATTTGATTTTGGCGATGACAAGAACGCCGAGAGCGGCGAGATTGTGGAGTTTGGCGACGCTGAAAATTTAGGCGCTTGCCCCAAGTGCGGCAGCCCGGTGCATGAACATGGCTCGAACTACGTGTGCAGCAAATCCGTGCCGACCAATGCCCAGCCCACGCCCAGTTGCGATTTCAAATCGGGACGCGTGATCTTGCAACAAGTGATTGAACACGACCAAATCCAAAAATTGCTGGCCACCGGCAAAACCGATTTGTTGGAAAAGTTTGTTTCGATGCGCACACGCCGTGCGTTCAAAGCTTATTTGACCTACGACGCGGAAGCAGGCAAAGTGAGCTTTGCGTTCGAGCCCAGCAAGTACCCCAAAAAGGGCGGCGCACCCACGACTGCCGCATTGGCCAAAGCCGCAGGCAAAACCCTGCCCGGCAAGAAAACACCTGCTGGCAAAAAGGCCGCCAAGGCGGTGAAAGAAACCAAGCCCAAAGCACCCCGCAAAGCCGCCGCAGGCAAAGCGCCCAGCGTTGCCTTGGCGGCTGTGATCGGCAACGAAGCCGTGGCCCGCACCGAGGTGATGAAAAAGTTGTGGGACTACATCAAAGCCCACAACTTGCAAGACCCGAAAGACAAGCGCACCATCCAATGCGACGCCAAACTCAAAACCGTGTTCGGCAAAGACAGTGTGGGCATGTTTGAGTTAGCCGGATTGATTGGGGCGCATTTGGGTTGATTTGCTCGGTAGCTTTGCTTGGCTCTTGCCGGGTTTTTATCGACTTTTATCCGCCGCGCCCGAAGCAGGCTCGGCCTCGCCGCCACGCTTGCGCAACGTCGGCCACGGCCGAACCGATTCAGGCGCCGCTCACAATCACTCTCTGTCCGGCGGAAAAATGCTGTCTCTCTTGGGGTTAAACACATGGACCAACGGGGCTTGCCATTGCATCAGCGCCGCATCTGCCACGCCTTGCGGGGTGGCAATCGGGTTGGCAAATTTCAAGGGGTCGCAGTCATTCAACACAGTCAACACATATTCCGCGCATTGGCCTCGCAGGTCTTTGCCAATTGACAATCTACCCAACCAACCCGTCACTGCTTGCCATCGGGAGTAAGTCCATTCACCGAAAAAACTTTGTGCTCGCCACAGTGCCGGTTTGCTCAACGCTTGCGGGGCCGCTATCCATGCAAAATCACCAGTCAATGACAACAGCCTGGGCGCGCAACCCCGGGTGGTGATCTCCATCACCCATACCCGCCCGCCTTCCACCCAACACATGCCCACATGGATGTAGGGCGACATGGTGCCCGCTTGCACAAACAGTCGCTCAAGGTAACCAATGGTGGGGCCGCCTTTGTGGTTGCGCCAAAAAAGCAGGTCGCCGGTTTTCATGTGGGGTCGGATGTCAGCGTAATCAGGCATGGGCAAGGCAAAAAAGTGAAAACCAAAGGGATCTCCGATTCTGTCTGCCAATCACTCACCTCAATGCCGGGGTTTGGGCGGCAGCGGTCGTGGTTTCTGCGCTTATTTGCACAGACCGACAAGCACCCCACGACCAGAGACACAAGAAATCTCAGGGCATACCAACCGAATACAATCGCCGGTTGCCTTTCAATGGAGAGTTTTTGTGCTGATTTCAACCGCTTACGCCCAATCCGCCCCCGCAGCTGCACCCGCCAACGATTTGTCATCCTCTCTCATGAGCATGTTGCCGTTGGTGCTGATGTTTGTGGTGCTGTACTTCATCATGATCCGCCCGCAAATGAAGCGCCAAAAAGAGCTCAAAGCCATGCTCGATGCATTGGCCAAAGGCGACGAAGTGGTCACCACCGGCGGCATGCTTGGCAAGATTGCGCAACTGGGCGACAGCCAAATCGGTTTGGATGTGGGCAACGGTGTGGTGCTTCAGCTGCAACGCAGCGCTGTGATTCAAGTCCTGCCCAAGGGCTCCATCAAATAAGACTTTCGCCATGAACCGCTACGCCCTTTGGAAATACCTGGTCATTGCCGTCGCCGTCTTGCTCGGCAGTGTGTACACCTTGCCTAACTTTTTCGGAGAAGCGCCTGCGGTTCAAGTCTCTCCCGGGCGCAGCAGCGTCAAAGTCGATCTCGACACCCAAGGCAAGGTCGAGGAAGCATTGAAATCTGCAGGACTCACGCCTGCCTTGATGAGCCTTGAGAACAATTCGCTCAGGGTGCGTTTTGACACCACCGACGAACAACTCAAAGCCAAAGACGCCGTACAACGCGCGCTCAACCCCGACACCGACAACCCGTCTTACATCATTGCGCTCAACCTGATTGCGCGCACGCCTGCATGGCTCAGCAGTTTGCGCGCCGCGCCCATGTATTTGGGGCTGGATTTGCGCGGTGGCGTGCACTTCATGTTGCAAGTGGACATGCAAGCGGCGCTGACCAAAAAAGCCGAGTCCTTGGCGGGAGACTTGCGCTCTGCTTTGCGCGAGAAAAACATTCGCCACGGCGGCATCGCCCGCAACGACCAAACGATTGAACTCGTCTTCAAAGACCCGGCGGCGGCTGACGCGGCGGCGGGCGTGATCCGTGACCAATTTCCCGAATTGCTGACCACGGTCAGCCCATTGAGCGGCGGCGACATGGGCGTCAGCGCCAAGCTCAAACCTGAAGCCGGGCGTCTGGTGCAAGACCAAGCGTTGAAACAAAACATCACCACCTTGCACAACCGCATCAACGAGTTGGGCGTGGCCGAGCCGGTGATTCAACAACAAGGGCTTGACCGCATCGTGGTGCAATTGCCAGGGGTTCAAGACACGGCCAAGGCCAAAGACATTTTGGGACGCACCGCGACGCTGGAAATTCGCTTGGTCGATGAAAGCAGCGAAGCGCGGCTGGCCGAAAACGGCAGTGGCATGGTGCCTTTCGGCACCGAAAAATACCTGGACCGAAACGGCCAAGGCGTCGTGGTCAAAAAGCAAGTCTTGCTGACAGGTGAGAACCTGACCGATGCGCAACCGGGCTTTGACAACCAAACACAAGAGGCGGCGGTGCACTTGACGCTGGACGCCAAGGGCGCGCGGATTTTCAAGGATGTCACCCGCGAGAACGTGGGCAAACGCATGGCCATTTTGCTGTTTGAAAAAGGCAAAGGTGAGGTCGTGACCGCGCCGGTGATCCGCACCGAAATCGGTGGCGGACGCGTGCAAATTTCGGGCAGCATGACCTCGATGGAAGCCACCGACACGGCGCTGCTGTTGCGCGCGGGTTCGCTGGCGGCTCCCATGGAGATCATTGAAGAGCGCACCATTGGCCCCTCGCTGGGCGCTGAAAACATCGCCAAAGGATTTGACAGCGTCACCTGGGGCTTTGTGGCGGTCACGGCGTTCATGTGCATCTATTACACGCTGTTTGGCGTCATCTCCAGCATTGCCTTGGCGGTCAATTTGTTGCTGTTGGTGGCGGTGCTGTCAATGCTGCAAGCCACTCTGACTTTGCCAGGCATGGCGGCCATGGCCTTGGTGTTGGGCATGGCGATTGACGCCAACGTGCTGATCAACGAACGTGTGCGAGAAGAGTTGCGCAACGGCGCTGCGCCGCAGACCGCGATCCACATTGGCTATGACCGTGCTTGGTCCACCATTTTGGATTCCAACGTCACCACATTGATCGCCGGCTTGGCTTTGCTGGCATTCGGCTCCGGGCCGGTGCGCGGTTTTGCCGTGGTGCATTGCTTGGGCATCCTCACCAGCATTTTTTCTGCGGTGTTTTTCTCACGTGGCTTGGTCAACCTTTGGTATGGCCGCCAAAAACGCTTGCAATCGGTATCCATTGGCACTGTGTGGCGGCCCGACAACCTGACCCAAAAAGCCATCGAACGCGCCAAGGGCGACTGACGACTGACCGACCAAGGCGTTGCTGCCGCCCCTGACGAACAAGGAACCTCGATGGAATTTTTCAAAATCAAAAGCGACATACCGTTCATGCGCCATGCGCTGATTTTCAATGCGGTGTCGTTCATCACGTTTTTTGCTGCCGTGTTTTTCTTGTTCAGCAGAGGCTTGCATTTGTCGGTCGAATTCACTGGCGGCACATTGATGGAGGTGAGTTTTTCTCAGCCTGTGGCCTTGGACCCGATGCGTGAGCGCATTGCAGCCTTGGGTTACACCGACGTCCAAGTGCAGCATTTTGGCTCTGCGCGCGAGGTGCTGATTCGCATGCCAGCGGCCAAAGGCTCGAACGCCACGGAGCAAAGCTCGCGGGTGATGGAAGCGCTGAAACAAACCGATGAACAGGCCACGCTCAAACGCACCGAGTTTGTCGGGCCGCAAGTCGGTGATGAACTGGCGATTGACGGCTTAAAAGCGCTGGCCTTCGTGGTGATTGGCATCATGATTTACTTGGCCATCCGATTTGAATGGAAGTACGCGGTCGCGGGCATCATCGCCAACTTGCACGACGTCATCATCATCTTGGGGTTTTTTGCGTATTTTCAGTGGGAGTTTTCATTGCCCGTGCTGGCGGCGGTGTTGGCCGTGCTGGGCTATTCTGTCAACGAGTCGGTGGTGATTTTTGACCGGGTGCGTGAAAACTTCCGTCGCTATCGCAAAATGAGCACGGTGGAAATCATCGACAACGCGATCACCTCCACCATCAGTCGCACCATCATCACACATGGCAGCACCCAGTTGATGGTGTTGTCGATGCTGTTGTTTGGTGGTGCCACGTTGCATTACTTTGCCTTGGCTCTGACGATTGGCATTTTGTTTGGCATTTACTCGTCGGTGTTCGTTGCCGCCGCCATTGCCATGTGGCTCGGCATTCGCAGAGAAGACTTGATCAAAACCGTGAAAAAAGACGGGCCTGACGAGGACCCGAACGACCCGAATGCAGGCGCCGTGGTTTAAGCCGTTTTGCGTCGCAATCAAAAAAGGCAGCCGAGGCTGCCTTTTTTTTCGGGGTGTGGTCGGGTCAGTGCGCTAAGCGGTCTTCGTTGTCATCACACAATTCATCCAACACCAATGCGTCGGGTTCTATGCCCGCGCTCCAAAACACCATCAACACGATGATTTTCAAGTCGTCGAGACCCACCGGGTGATCGGTCACGGCCATGGCGCGGTCAACCACGATTTCACGCATTTGCGCAGACATGATGCCGGAAGATTCCAAGAAAGTGACAAAACCCAAGCACTCTGAACCCAGGTGACGTTGTTCTGCGTCAGAGTAGACCCGCATGCTCAGCGGTGACTGCGCATAAGCCGACGGCACACGTTGGGGATGCACATGGATCAGGTCAGCGTGTTGGGCGGCGCTGTTGAGGCCAGCCAACCAAGACAAGGCTTGTTGAATTTCATCGGCGTCGAATCCTGCAGCACTGAGTTTGCGACCCAGGAGCGGCAATTCGGGACAAACGTCACCACGCCAGTAGTGTTCGTACACGTATACGAGAACATCGAACATGGCCGCAATATACCTTGTTTTGAAATCGCCTTGGCCGACGCTTTGATGCAAGGTATTTGCGGGTGTTTTCACTGGCCGTGAATTGTCCTTTCTCAATGCAAGCACTGGTACAAACCGCCTGGCATGGCAACCACACGGTTGATGTCTTGCAATTGCTGCAACGCGATCAACGCATCCTCTAATGAAAGTCCGCTGAGCAACAACACGCTGTCGAGGTGTTGAGGCTCGTGACCCAAGGCCTTGTAGACGGCTTGTTGGTTGCTGTCGGTGAATACATCCCCCTTGGCTGGTGAACCAACCCTAGGCGGCTCAGCGGTACCCCATGGCAATTCCTCCACCACGTCTTGCGCCGTTTCAACCAATTTGGCCCCTTGCCGCAGCAAGGCATGGCAACCCCTCGACAACACCGAGTGGATAGAGCCAGGAATCGCAAACACCTCTTTGCCTTGCGACACGGCCAACTCTGCAGTGATCAATGAACCGGATTTCAACGCGGCTTCCACCACCAACACGCCGTGGCTCAATCCGGCGATCAAGCGGTTACGCCGTGGGAAGTGGTGCGGCAACGGTGGTGTGCCCGGGGCCAATTCGCTGATCACCCAACCGTGCTGCGCCACTTGCTTTGCCAAGGCATGGTGTTGGCGTGGGTACACCAAGTCCAAACCCGTGCCCACCACGGCGACCGTGGCGCATCGGTGGCTGTGCGCACTTTCCAGTGCGCCTTGGTGCGCCGCTGCATCAATGCCCATGGCCAAACCCGAAACGATGCAACAGCCTGACTGTTGCAACTGGTCGGCAAATCGGCGGGCATTTTCTTTGCCTTGCGGCGTCGGGTTGCGGCTACCGACGATGGCCACACCCTGCCAACATGCATGCTGCAATTGGCCCTGTGCAAACAACAGCCAAGGTGGTTCTTCTGTGTCACGCAACATCTGGGGATAGCGCGGATGGTCCCATGTCCAGACTTCCTGCAACACACCTTGTGGCGTTTGCTGCAACCAGGCTTCGGTGCGGTCACACACCGCCGACCATTCGGCGGGCGCGCGCAGCAAAGATTGCGCTTGGGCTTCGCTGACAAAACGCCGCAGCATGGCGATCGGCTGCTCAAACACTTGTCGCGGACCACCCAAGGCCTCGATCAGCACCTTTTGCGCGTGAAACCCCAGCAACGGCGTCATGCACAAACGCAACCAATCGCGCCAGTGGCTGCCCGCGATGCCCTCATCAACCCGTGCCGGGTTTGAAACACTGTCCATTGAAAGTCCATGTCCTGTTTGCTCAAAGCCAGCTTAAGCCGGCCATCTCTAAAGGAAGTGAACCGCGACTGGGTTTTGATGTAACCGACGCTTCCCTGCGGGCTTTTCAAAAAAGCGACAATCAGGGCATGGCTTTGCTACCCATTCTTTCTTACCCAGACCCACGGCTCCACACCGTGGCCAAACCAGTGACCGTGGTGGATGACCGCATCCGCGCACTCGCCGCGGACATGTTGGAAACCATGTACGACGCCAAAGGCGTGGGGCTCGCAGCCACCCAAGTCAATGTGCATGAACGCATGCTGGTGTTGGATGTTTCTGAAGAACGCAACCAACCCCAAGTGTTGATCAACCCTGAGCTGGTCTGGGCCAGCGATGACCGGGTCAAAAACGAAGAAGGTTGCTTGTCCGTGCCGGGCATTTTTGACGGCGTGGAGCGACCCTCACGGGTCAAGGTTCAGGCACTCAACGAGCACGGTGAGTCCGTCATGATTGAAGCCGATGGGTTGTTGTCCATTTGCATACAACATGAAATGGACCACTTGATGGGCAAGGTGTTCGTCGAATACTTGTCCGTGCTCAAACGCATGCGCATCAAAAGCAAATTGCTCAAAGCCCAACGCGAACTCGAGCGCTGATTCATGCGCCTTGTGTTCGCCGGCACCCCGGAATTTGCCCGCGCTGCGCTCGCCGCCTTGCTGGCTGCCGGTCACGATGTGGCACTGGTCTTGACGCAACCCGATCGCCCTGCTGGGCGGGGCATGAAACTGCAAGCCTCTGCCGTCAAACAATTTGCGCTTGAACAGGGCCTGCCTGTTTGCCAACCTCACAGTTTGCGGCTTGACGGCAAATACCCTGATGACGCGTTGGCGGCTCAACAAGCCATTGCAAACGCACACGCTGACTTGATGGTGGTGGTGGCCTACGGCTTGCTCTTGCCAGCTTGGACTTTGGCGAGTGTGCCGCAAGGTTGCCTGAACATCCATGCGTCGCTGTTGCCGCGCTGGCGCGGTGCGGCACCGATCCAACGGGCGATTGAAGCCGGCGACACCCACTCAGGGGTGTGCATCATGCAAATGGACGCGGGCTTAGACACCGGGGCGGTGCTCATGCGCGAGAGCCTGCCCATCAGCGACACCGACACCAGCGCCACCCTCCACGACAAACTGTCTGCCCTTGGCGCACGGCTCATCGTCGATACCTTGACACAATTGCCACACCTGCGCGCACTAGCGCAAGCGACTGACGGCATCACCTACGCCGCGAAAATATTGAAAGACGAAGCGTTGATCGATTGGCACTTGCCTGCGCTCACTGTGTCTCAGCGCATTCGCGCGTTTGACCCGTTCCCTGGCGCACATACTTTTCATGGTTCGCATGTGTTGAAAATTTGGTCAGCCGCGCCATTGGCACAGCCGATGCACGCCGCACCCGGCACCGTGGTGCAACTGCATGCGGATGCATTTGATGTCGCCACGGGCGACATGGCGTTGCGCGTGACGCAAGTGCAACGCCCGGGAGGCAAGCGCATCCGTGCCGCCGAGTTTTTGCACGGCCAAGCGTTGTCTGTCGGCACGGTGTTGGGCACAGCCGCAGATTGATGCATGTTTTTTGACCCGTTGAATTTTCGCCATCCTGCTTTTCGCCAAGGCATGATCGACACCCTCAAAGTCGCTCCCGGCATTTGGGCTTGGGGCTTGATGACCGGCGTGGCGATGGTGCAGGCCGGCTTGGGCCCTGGCATGTCGACCTTGATGACCTTGCTGGTTTATGGCGGCAGCGCGCAATTGGCGGCCATTCCTTTGTTGGGCGTGGGTGCGCCAGCTTGGGTGATTTTGGCCACGGCGTTTTGTGTGAATTTGCGGTTTGCGGTGTTCAGTTTGCATTTGCGCCAATACCTGATGGCTTGGCCGCGCTTACAACGTTTATCTGTGGGCTATTTCATCGCGGACCTGAACTACGTGCAATTTGTCGAGCGTTATCCCGATCCTGCCACTGACCGCGAAGGGCAGCGCAGTGAAATGGCCTACCTGTGCGGCAATTGCTTTTTGAATTGGATCGGCTGGCAAATCGCCAGCTTGGCAGGCATCGTGCTGGCCGCGCAAGTGCCACTGCAATGGGGGCTGGGTTTTGCAGGCGTCTTGGCGCTGGTCGGCATCTTGTGCTCGCTGTGTCAAACACGCTTGCGCGCGATTTCACTGGTGGTGTCTGGCACCGCTGCTGTGGTGGCCTTTGCCTTGCCATTGCGTTTGAATATTTTGGTGGCGATTGCCTCGGCGGTGGTGGTTTGTTTGTTGATCGAACGCACGCCACTGGCGCGCAAACAGGTGGCGCCATGATGGACATGGGCGATCTGGGAATCGCCGTGGGCCTTGGGCTGATCACGTTGCTGACGCGGTGTTTTTTCTTCATCCTCGATCGTGAATTGCCGTTCCCATCCTGGGCGCAGCGCGGTTTGCAATATGCGCCCATCGCGGCACTGGCCGCGGTGGTGGTGCCGGAAATTGTGGTCAGCCACGGCGCACTGGTCCAAACTTGGCAAGATGCCCGCTTGTTCGGTGCAGCCGCTGGCGCGGGGTTTTATGTGTGGCGCCGAGGCCAAGGCCAAGCGGTCTTAGGTACCTTGCTGGTCGGCATGGCCGTGTATTTGCCATTGCATATTGGGTTGGGGTGGTGACAACGACTCAAATTCAATGTCGTGGGTGACCGCCCCCCCTAAAATGCCACAAAACATTCACACGGAGACAAACCCCATGCAAATCATCCGCTTCGCCGATCTGTGCGCACAGGGTCAGGCCCGTGGCAAACGCGTGTTCATCCGCGCTGACTTGAACGTGCCGTTCGACGACCATGGCCATATCTCCGAGGACACGCGCATTCGGGCGTCAGTGCCCGCGATTCAAATGGCTTTAGACGCGGGTGCGGCTGTGATGGTCACCTCGCACCTGGGTCGCCCCACCGAGGGCGCGTTCAAACCCGAAGATTCATTGGCGCCAGTGGCCAAACGCTTGGCCGAGTTGCTGGGCCGCCAGGTGCCGCTGGTGGCGCACTGGGTGGGCGGTGTGTCTGTCGCGCCGGGCCAGGTCGTGATGCTGGAGAACTGCCGGGTCAATCTGGGTGAGAAGAAAAACAGCGAATCACTTGCCAAGCAAATGGCGGCGCTTTGCGACATCTATGTCAATGACGCTTTCGGCACCGCGCACCGCGCCGAGGGCACCACCCATGGGATCGCGCAATTCGCGGCCATTGCTTGTGCGGGGCCGTTGTTGTCTGCCGAAATCGACGCGATCACCCAAGCGTTGGCAGCGCCCAAACGGCCTCTGGCCGCCATCGTTGCGGGTTCCAAGGTCAGTACCAAGCTCACCATTTTGCAAGCGCTCTCGCGCAATGTGGACCAGTTGATCGTGGGCGGCGGCATTGCCAACACGTTCATGCTGGCGGCGGGTCTGAACATTGGCAAAAGCTTGGCCGAGCCAGACCTGATCGGCGAAGCCAAAGCGGTGATTGAAGCCATGAAAGCGCGCGGTGCAGAAGTGCCGATTCCCACCGACGTGGTGTGTGCCAAAACCTTTTCTTCTGATGCAGTGGCCACCGTGAAAAAAGCCACCGAGGTGGCCGACGACGATTTGATTTTGGACATTGGCCCCGACACCGCTGCACGTTTGGCGACCCAACTCAAAGCCGCAGGCACGATCGTGTGGAACGGCCCCATGGGCGTGTTCGAATTCGATGCGTTTGAGAACGGCACCAAAGTGGTGGCGCATGCGATTGCCGATTCTTCCGCCTTCAGCATCGCTGGTGGGGGCGACACCTTGGCAGCGATTGCCAAATACGGCATCGAGTCAAAGATCGGTTACATCTCCACCGGGGGCGGCGCGTTCTTGGAAGTGCTGGAAGGCAAAACCCTGCCTGCGTTTGAGATATTGATGAAACGCGCGGCTTAAACCGCGCTTGATGCGCGCTCAAGGCGCGGCAAACTGTTGCTTGCAGCGGTTGACGATATAAAACTTGAAAAACAACTTGTCTTGGCCATATTTGTCAGTGGCAAAAGCCAGCAAGTTGCCAATCACCCAGGCTTTGATTTGGGTGTCCAACTCGACATCTTTGGCATTCCAACCGAGGCTGACGCGGCGCTCTTGCTCTTGACCCAAAGCCGCTTGTTTGAACTCGTCGTGCCGCGTTTGGAGCTTGTCTAAACGCTGGGCTTGTTCGGTCGGGTTGTCGCGGGTGTCAAACATCAAGGGTTTGATGGCATCGCTGTAGGCCTCGGTTTGCAAAGCGTAGCGGGTGGCTGCTTCGGCACACACGGTCACCACCGATCGGGTGGGCGCGTCTTGCGCCAAGCTGGGCCAAGCCAAGCCAAGCATGGGTGCGCACAGCACAACTGCCAGTCGCTGTGCAAAACCCCTCATCAGGCAGGCGTCATGCTGGGCAAACTGGTGGCGCGCCCTGTGTAATCGGTCCAGCACTGGCGCGTGAAGTCGTACAACTTGCATGACCGTGCGGTCTGGAAATACCAGCGCCATGAAAACCGCTGAACGATGATGCGACCGGGCAGCAAGTTTTCCAACTTGGTTTGGGCTTGCTTGAGGCGGTACAAAGGAATGCTCATGTCCACATGGTGGGCGGTGTGCTCCATGATGTGGTGCATGAGCGCGCCGATGTTGAAGGGAAAGGTCAGGTGCACCGTGGTGGACACAAAAGGCTGGGCTTTGGCCCAGGCACTGCGGTCATCGTGCCAAGAGACTTTGACATGGGTGTGGTGCACATACACCACAAAACCGATCATGGCGCACCAGAATGAAAACGGGATCACGAAACTGAACAAGATCAACCACCAGACAGACTGGCCGGTGGCCCAAGCCGCCGCCACGATGACGCCCATCCACAAAGCCGCAAAACCAGTGATCAACCAACTGTCACGGGTAAAGATCGGGCGACGCGTCGGCATTTCTTTGGCGTTGGGGAACACCATTTTTTTCCACCAAATTTCAATCATGTAATACAGGCCCGGCGCCCAGCCACTGCGGTAAGCCCGGTCTAACCATCGACCGGCAAACGACAACTTGGCGTATTCCTCGCGGGTGAGCGGTGCCCAAACAAAATCGAAGCCTTTGAGGTTGGTGTACCCATGGTGGACCACGTTGTGTCCGATGTCCCACAAGCTGAAAGTGGTCAATGAAGGCAAGAATGCAATGCGCCCGACCCATTTGTTGAGGCCACGGTGCGGCGTCAGGCTTTGGTGACAAGCGTCATGTCCGATGATGAACAAGCGCCCGATGGTGAAACCCATGGCCACCGCGCACAGCAACTTGGCCCACCAGGCTTGGAAAAACACGGTGCCCGCCAACAAAGCAGCCCATACCGCATAGTCCAACAACAACAGCAACATGGCGCGCCAAGTGACGCGCTCAGACAAAGGCACAAGCCATTCGCGTATCACCTTGCGGTGAGGCATGGGTTGCTCAAAGGGAATAGGTTGTTCAGTCAGGTTCATAAGTCTGGAAATGGGCACCAAAAAAAGGCAAGTGCGCTGAGTCTTGTGCCGCTTCAGGGCAATGGCTCAGTTCTCAGGTCATTGTAGCCAACCCAAGCTTAAACCGGCCTTACCCCTACCAGCGCTCGGGTAAGCGCTTGCAAACCCGGTAAACCCTGTCGCGCTCGCGCACCACATAGCCACCAATGATCAGCTCTTTCATGATCCGGCTGACCATTTCCCGGCTGCAACCGATGTGCTGCGCCATTTGCGCGTGGGTCATGGGCTGGCAGCGCATGTCGCCATGGGGGTCGATCGCCGGGTCCATTTGGCCTTGCAGCAACGAGGTCAAACGGCTGTAAGCATCCGAAAACAATGCACGGCGGGTGGTTTCGGTGGCCATGCGCACCCGTTGCAAGGCCATTTTCAGCACATCCATGGCCATGGAAGGCGTGCTTTGAATCACCGCCAACGCCGATTCGCGTGACACCACGACACACACCACTGGCGTCAAGGTGACCACGCTGGCACAGTGCGGGCCACCATCCAAGGCAGGCGCACCCACCAGTTGCCCCGCACCCCACAAGGACAACGTGATTTCCCGAGGCTTGCTGTCTTGCGAAACACTGAACTCTCGCAAACGCCCGGCGACCACCAAGTAAATTTGATGGCCGATGTCGCCTTGTTGAATCAGCAGCAGGTGTTTGCGGTAATGCCGCACTTGGCCTTGGCGCGCCAGCGTCAACAAGCCCGGTTGACCCGTGCCCAACCACAGGCTGTCAATGTGGGGCGAGTTCTTTTTCATGCCGCTCACTGTAGTCAACAGCACACAGGCACCGGCAAAGCGTCACTGACAAATTTTGCAAACCAAACTTGCGAAATCATCTCCCAATCGCTCGGTTTTTAAATCAATGGGTCATGTTTGGCGTGTGACAATGCAAACTCGTTTCTCGGGAATTCCATGCCAAAACACGCCACCAAAATTGTTGCCACGCTGGGACCTGCATCCAGCGACCCTGAAATGCTCGAAGCCATGATCCGCGCTGGCGTGAATGTGGTTCGACTCAATTTCAGCCACGGCAAGGCCCAAGACCATGTTGACCGCGCCACGCTGGTGCGTGAAGCCGCCAAACGCGCGGGGCGCGTGGTCGCCATCATGGCCGACTTGCAAGGCCCCAAAATCCGGGTCGGCAAATTTGCCGAAGGCAAAGTGATGTTGCAAGCCGGTGCCCCGTTCGTGCTGGACGCCTCGCGCACAGAACCCGGCGACATTCAAGGCGTTGGGCTGGATTACAAAGAACTCCCGCGCGATGTCAAAGCCGGTGACTTGCTCCTGCTCAACGATGGCTTGATCGTGTTGACCGTCAGCAAAGTCCAAGGCGAAAAAGTCCACACCGTCGTGCAAATGGGCGGTGAACTCTCGAACAACAAAGGCATCAACAAACAAGGCGGCGGTCTGACCGCCCCCGCGCTGACCGGCAAAGACATGGAGGACATCAAAACCGCCATGTCCTTTCAAGCCGACTATGTGGCCGTCAGCTTTCCGAAAAACGCCACCGACATGGAAATGGCCAGACAGCTTTGCAACGTCGCGGCCGAACCTTACAAACACAAGCCTGGCCTGATCGCCAAAATCGAACGCTTTGAGGCCATCCCGCATTTGGAAGAAATCTTGCGGGCTTCCGACGGCATCATGGTGGCACGCGGCGACTTGGCCGTCGAGGTGGGCAACGCCGCCGTGCCCGCCTTGCAAAAACGCATGATCAAACTCGCGCGTGAAATGGACAAGGTCACCATCACCGCCACCCAAATGATGGAGAGCATGATCACCAACCCGGTGCCTACGCGCGCTGAAGTCAGCGACGTGGCCAATGCCGTGCTCGATGGCACCGACGCGGTCATGCTGAGCGCCGAGACCGCGGTCGGCAAATACCCGCTGGAAACCGTGCAACAAATGGCGCAAATTTGCAAAGCCGCCGAAGACGCCGAGGAAGTGGCTTTGGACGCCGACTTCACGGGCAAAACTTTCACCTACATCGACCAGACCATTGCCATGGGCGCGTTGTTCACGGCTCACCACCTTGGCGCCAAAGCGATTGTGGCGCTGACCGATTCCGGCTCCACCCCCTTGTGGATGAGCCGCCACCGCATTCACATCCCTATTTATGCGCTCACCACGCGTGAGGCCGCGCAACGTCGCATGGCGCTTTACCGCAATGTGCACGCCATGTTGGTTGACACCAGCGCTGACCGCGACACGGCGCTGAACCAAGCCGAGCAACACCTCAGCGCTCGCGGCATCGTCAACAGCGGCGATGTGTATGCCATCACTTGCGGCGAACCGATGGGCTCGCCAGGAGGCACTAACATGCTGAAAATTTGCAAGGTCGGCTGACGGCTGACAACCCCGTTTTTTTGACACAGGAAGTACCCCCATGGCTTTGGTTTCAATGCGCGAACTGCTCGATCACGCCGCCGAGCACAACTACGGCATCCCCGCGTTCAATGTCAATAACTTAGAACAAGTGCAAGCGGTCATGTCTGCGGCGGACGAAGTCGGTGCGCCCGTGATACTTCAAGCCAGTGCAGGTGCGCGCAAATACGCGGGCGAGTCGTTCATCAAACACTTGATTCAAGCCGCGGTCGAAGCCTACCCGCATGTGCCATTGGTGATGCACCAAGACCATGGACAAAGCCCCATGGTCTGCCGTGGTGCGATTGAGTTGGGCTTCACGTCAGTGATGATGGACGGCAGCTTGGAAGGCGACGGCAAAACCATCGCCAGCTATGACTACAACGTCAGCGTCACCCGTGAAGTGGTGCACATGGCGCACCAACTGGGCATCACTGTGGAAGGTGAATTGGGTTGTTTGGGTTCGCTCGAAACCATGAAAGGCGACAAAGAAGACGGCCACGGCACCGATGCCACCATGACCCGCGAACAACTGCTGACCGACCCCGAGCAAGCCGCGGACTTTGTCAAACGCACCCAATTGGATGCACTGGCCATCGCCATCGGCACCAGTCACGGCGCTTACAAGTTCACACGCAAACCCACCGGGGACATTCTGGCCATGGACCGCATTCAAGCCATTCACCAGCGCATCCCCAACACGCATTTGGTGATGCACGGCTCGTCCAGCGTGCCGCAAGAGCTGCTCGCCAAGATCCGTCAATTCGGCGGCGACATGAAAGAAACCTATGGCGTGCCGGTGGAAGAAATCCAAAAGGCCATTCAATTTGGTGTGCGCAAAATCAACATCGACACCGACATCCGATTGGCCATGACCGCCGCCGTGCGTCAGTTTTTATTCGAGAACCCTGACAAATTCGATGCCCGAGAATGGCTCAAGCCCGCCCGAGAAGCCGCGAGACAGATATGCAAGCAACGCTACATCGAATTCGGCTGCGAGGGCCAAAGCGGCAAAATCAAACCGACACCCCTGCCCATGATGGCAGCCAAATACCAACAAGGTTTGTTGGCGCAAAGCGTGGTCTGATGGCCGATGAATGGCACTGTGAACCGTGCAAAACCCTTTCCCCATGAACCCAACGCTGCATTCCCACACCCTCGGATCCCTCCCGCTGCTGGCACGCGGCAAAGTGCGTGACAACTACGCCGTCGGAGACGATCGCCTGTTGATGGTGGCCTCAGACCGCATCAGCGCGTTCGATGTGGTGATGAACGAGCCGATTCCGGGCAAGGGCGCATTGCTGACCCAAATGGCTTTGTTTTGGTTTGACAAGCTGGGGCATCTTTGTCCCCATCATTTGACATCCGAGGCCCCCGAATCGGTGGTGTCAGATGCTGAAAAACCGTATGTGGCCCAGCGCTCGATGTTGGTCAGGCGACTCAAGCCCATTCCCGTGGAAGCCGTGGTGCGTGGTTATCTTGCCGGCAGTGGTTGGAAGGAATACCAGCAATCTCGCTCCGTCTGCGGTGTCCCGTTGCCTGCAGGCTTGCAAAATGCTTCGCGCTTGCCGCAACCCATCTTCACGCCAGCAGCCAAAGCACCCGCTGGCTCGCATGACGAAAACATCAGTTTTGAACGGACGGTGGAAATGATCGGTGCAGATTTGGCTGAACGCATACGCCGCATCAGCATGGCGTTGTACGAAACCGCTTACGACATTGCCGCATCCAAAGGCATTTTGATTGCCGACACCAAATTTGAATTTGGGCTCAGCCCCGAAGGCACTTTGGTGTTGATGGACGAAGTGCTGACGCCGGACTCATCGCGCTATTGGCCCGCAGACGCTTACCGCGAGGGTGTCAACCCGCCAAGTTTTGACAAGCAGTATTTGCGTGACTGGCTGGAAACCGCACAAGTCGATGGTGCGGCTTGGAACAAATCCCCGCCGGCGCCTGCTTTGCCAGAGGCAGTGATTTCTTTGACCGCCGCCAAATACCAAGAAGCATGGGCGCGGTTACAAGCCGCCTAGGTGTGGCCTCAGTTGAGCGCCATGCTCAACTTGCGGCGGTACTTTGACACCAATTCGGCCTGCGGGTCATCCAACGCCGCCGCCTTACCGGTCAATTCAATGCCACCCGCGCTCTTGCCGGGCACCGGTTGTTCGCCCTTGGCCTTGGGTGGCGAGAGCAGTTCCAAAATCGCCACGATGTTTTTGCGCGCCACTTGGTCATTCCATGTTTTGTCGCGCATGACGATTTCCAACAACTCGTCCATGGCATCGGTCCATTCTGCGGCGGCCATCAACAAACGCGCTTTGGCCAAACGGGTGTCGAAGTCGCGCTTGTTTTTTTCAATCAACGCATCGAATTGCGGCATTTGCCACTGGGCACGTTCATCGGTGTGTGCAAAGTGCAGGGCTTGTGCCCAATGGTGCAAAGCCTCAAAACGCAATTGCAACGGGATTTGCGCCATGGCCGGTGCCAGCGCGGCCTGTGCTTTGTCCAATTCACCCACCGCCATCAACAACTTCACGTATTCGTAACGCGCATCGTCATTGGCAGGGTTGACGGCCAGCGCCTCTTGCAGTTTGGCCAATGCCGCATCGGCATTGCCCTCAGCCAGCAACGCTTCGGCCGCATTCACGTCTTCTTCCGCGATCAGTTCATCTTCACCGGGCACGTGCTTGTCCAGGAACTCACGCAATTTCCCTTCGGGCAATGCGCCCATGAAACCGTCGGCGGGCTTGCCGCCTTTCATCATCACGCAGGTGGGAATGCTGCGAATGCCAAAGGCTTGTGACAACTGCTGCTCGTCGTCCGAGTTGATCTTCACCAACTTGAAGCGCCCAGCGTATTCCACTTCCAATTTTTCCAATACCGGGCCCAGCGATTTACACGGGCCGCACCACGGCGCCCAAAAGTCCACCAACACAGGCAATTCGTTCGACGCCAAAATCACTTCAGCCTCAAAATTCTCAACAGTCACATCAATCATGGGTGTCAGGTCCGCAGGAATAAAATCAATCACTCTACCGTGCAGGGCGTACATGGCCAGCACGTCGTTCAACCGTTAGCTTACCCGCAGTTCAACTGCCCCACATCATGGCCTCTATTCTTGTCGGTGTTGTCATGGGCTCCAGCTCAGACTGGGACACCATGCAACACGCTGTCGAACTGTTGCAATCGTTTGGCGTCGCGCACGAAACCCGCGTGGTGTCTGCTCACCGCATGCCGGACGACATGTTCGACTACGCAGCTTCGGCGCAATCGCGTGGTCTGCAAGCCATCATTGCGGGCGCGGGTGGGGCAGCCCATTTGCCAGGCATGCTGGCCGCCAAAACCACGGTGCCGGTGTTGGGCGTGCCGGTGGCGAGCAAGCATTTGCAAGGGGTTGATTCACTGCACAGCATCGTGCAAATGCCCAAAGGCATTCCGGTGGCAACCTTTGCCATCGGTGCGGCAGGCGCCGCCAATGCCGCGCTGTTCGCCGTGGCCATGTTGGCATTGCAGCACCCCCATTTACAAGCAGCCTTGCACAGCTATCGTCAACAGCAAACCCAAGCAGCACGGCAAATGACACTGCCGCCATCGGCATGACCCGACGCCCATTGCAACCCGGCGCCACGCTGGGTGTACTCGGCGGCGGCCAACTGGCGCGCATGTGGTCTCACGCGGCGCAATCTTTGGGCTATCGCACCGCGGTACTCGACCCTGACCCGCACAGCCCGGCCGGTCTGATCAGCCATGTGCATGTGCAAAGCGCTTACCTTGACCCGCAAGGACTCGCGCGCATGGCGCAAGCATGTCAAGCGATCACCACTGAATTTGAAAACGTGCCGGCGGCTGCTTTGGCGCAATTGCAACAGCAGCTGCCGGTCTCGCCAGGCCCTGCCGCGGTTGAAGTCGCGCAAGACCGCGCGGCGGAGAAAGCGCATTTTGTGCGTTGCGGTGTGCCTGTGGCGCCGCACCGCGTATTGGCAGATGCGAAGGCCTTGGCCGATGTGCCTGACGAGCTGCTGCCCGGCATTTTGAAAACCACCCGATTGGGCTATGACGGCAAAGGCCAAATCCGGGTCCCTTCGCGCGCAGAACTGCCCGGTGCTTTCGCGCAATTGCAAAACGGCAACCCAAGTGTGGTGTGCATCCTTGAAAAACGCTTGCCACTGGCCGCCGAATGCTCGGTGGTGCTCGCGCGTGGGCATGACGGTCAATGTGTGCATTTGCCACTGCAAATGAACCAGCACCGCGATGGCATCCTCGCGGTCACCGAGGTGCATGAACAGTCTTTGCCGGTCGCCACCCAACAACATGCGATCGACGCAGCCACCCAAATCGCCCGTGAACTCGATTACGTGGGCGTGTTGTGCGTGGAATTTTTTCTGCTGCAAGACGGCCCTGAAAAAACAGCCTTGGGCCCATTGGTGGTCAATGAAATCGCACCCAGACCCCACAACAGCGGACACCACAGCATCGACAGTTGTGACGTGTCGCAATTTGAATTGCAAGTGCGGTGCATGGCAGGCTTGCCCTTGTGCCCACCGCGCTTGCACAGCCCCTGTGTCATGCTCAATCTGTTGGGCGACCTGTGGTGGCGTGATGGCACAGAGCGCTCGCCTGATTGGGCTGCGTTATTGGCGTTGCCCGGGGTGCATTTGCATTTGTATGGCAAAACCGAGGCCCGCCATGGCCGCAAAATGGGTCATGTGACCATCACCGCCCAGGACATCGAAGCAGCCCGGCATGTCAGTGCCAAAGCGGCTGCCTTGCTGGGAATACCCGCGTGAACCCGGGACGAATGCTGGGCGACAACGATGAGGACATTGCGCTGGCCGCGCAGACATTGGCGCGTGGCGAGTTGTTGGGCCTGCCCACAGAAACGGTTTACGGCTTGGCTGCCGACGCCTTGCAACCACATGCCGTGGCGGCCATCTTCGACGCCAAAGGACGGCCACCAGACCACCCGTTGATCGTGCATGTCGCGTCCATGGACCAAGTGACTTGGTTTGCCGCTGACGTGCCCGCTCATGCGCAAGCGTTGATGCAGGCCTGTTGGCCCGGGCCGCTCACCTTGATTGTGAAACGGCGCCAAGGTGTGGCCGATGTCGCGGCGGGTGGGCATCCCACGATTGCATTGCGCTGCCCGTCACACCCGCTGGCGTTGAAAGTGTTGCAACGCGCTTGGCAACAAGGCGTCAAAGGGGTGGCCGCCCCCAGCGCCAACCTGTTTGGCAAAGTCTCGCCCACCACCGCTGAACATGTGCGCGAGGCCTTCCCCCATTTGACGGTGCTCGATGGCGGCGCTTGCCAAGTCGGCATTGAATCCACCATTGTCGATGTCAGTCAAGACACGCCATGGTTGTTGCGCCCGGGCATGTTGAGTGCCGCGCAGTTGTCTGCCGTGGCGGGACGAACAGTTCAGCGTGCACCTGCCAAACCATCCACGCCGGTGAGCGCCGCGCCCGGCATGTTGGCTTCGCATTACGCGCCGCGCGCGCGCCTGCGCTTGCTTTCACTCCAAGACATCGGGCGACTCGCTCCCTCGTGCGCGGGCAGTTTGGCGGTGTGGTCGCGCTCGCCCGTGAGCTTGCCCGCGCAAGTGCATTGGCGTGCCATGCCGGCGAATGCAGCGGAATGCGCCCACGCCTTGTTCGCTCAACTGCGTGAACTCGATGCGTTGGGTGTGGCGCATATTTGGGCAGAGGCGCCGCCTGAAGACGAGGCTTGGGACGGCGTTCGCGACCGTTTGCAACGCGCCAGCAGCGCATCGGTTTGAGCCCTTGAACAGCGTTTCTTAACGCTTGTACGCACACACTTTTTTCAACACCATGTCTTCTTTGCTGCCAGTAGCCACAGGCACCCAAGGCTGCAGCTTGGGCTTTTTCAGCCATTCGCCGCTCCAACCGAATGTCACATCATGCTCAATCGCTTTGACTTGGTTGTTTTCCACCACAGTGCGCAACAACCACATCCACTGCCCGTCGGCACAGTGCAAGTTGACTTGCCATTTGTCATACAGGTACGGGCTGTTGGCTGAGCGTTTTTGCAGCCAAACGGTTCGGATCGGTCCATTGCGCGACATGCCGTCAAGGTCCACGCCGTAATGCACGCCCTCGGGCGTCAGCGCGATCGTGTGCCACACGGTTTGGGTGTCCACCCCATAAGTGCTGGGCGCTTGTGGCGTTAAACGGCTGCAGCCCCCCAAGCCCCACAGCACACTGGCAGCGAACCAGCCTGCCATCCATCGCTTACTGTTCATGTCCGGTCATCGGTCAATTTCAACGATGAGATTTTTGTGGAATTTGAGTCGCGTTTTTGTTGAATGAATCGTTTTTATCGGTTGTCTTTGCCTGCGGTCCAATCGATCAACGCGTCCATCACCGGACGGGCTTGGTTGGCATGCGCATGGTTGACGATGGCCACCAACACATGGCGCTGACCGTTCGCGGCATCGACATAACCCGCGATGCCCATCACATCGCGCAAGCTGCCGGTTTTCAAATGGGCCAGGGCAGTGCTTTTGCTGCGCTTGAGGGTGCCGTCCACGCCGGTGATCGGCAAGGACGACACCAATTCAGGCATGAAGCCTTGCGCCCAAGCCCATTTCAACAAGGCGGCCAAAGACTGTGCGCTGACACGGGCGTCGCGGCTCAAACCAGAGCCTTTGTCCAAGCCCGGTGCTGACGCCAACGGCAAGCGCTCGCGCCACCAAGTGTGTACCACTTCAGCGGCCTCGGACGCGTGGCCGCGGCCACGTTGTTGCGCGCCCAGCGTCAAGAACAACTGGTCCGCCATCACGTTGTTGCTGAATTTGTTGATGTCGCGCACCACCTCGGCCAGCGTGGGCGATTCATGCAGCAACACGGGTTGGGCGCCAGCAGGAACCAGCCCATCGCGCACGGCCCCGTTGAGTTGTCCACCGAGCTGCAACCACATGCCATGGACGGCTCGCGCCGCAAATTGCGCGGGGTCGATGTAAGCCACAGACCAGGTTTTTTCGCCACAGGACTGGGGGTAAGTGCCCGCGAAACTGATGTACAACGGCTGCTGAAAATCGGCTTTCAAACCGCCACGGTAATCGCTGCAATCTGCGTTGTCTAAGGGCACGGTGGTCGGCCATGCCAAACCCGCAAGCGGGGGCTCGATGTGAACCCTGGCCACTTGGTGAGCCGGGTCCGGGACAAACTGCAAGCGCAAGGATTTGAAGTTGATCAGCAATGCGTCCGGCGTGGCGTTGTATGGTCGCAAGGGCTCGCCGTCAAAACTGCCTGGGTCTGGCGTTGGCATGCTGAACAGGCTGCGGTCCAGCACGATGTCGCCTTGGATCTGGCGTATGCCCAAGGCTTGTATGCGTCGCATCAACAACCACAGTTGCTCAACCCCCAAGCGCGGGTCGCCGCTGCCTTGCAAATACAGGTTGCCTTGGAGCACGCCATCGCTCAACTGTCCCTCCATGAAGACCGGGGTGCGCCAAGTGAATGCTGGCCCGAGCATGTCAAGCGCAGCCGTGGTGGTGACCAATTTCATCAGCGAGGCCGGGTTGCGCGGCAGTTCCGCCAAATACGCCAGTCGCGCGCTGTCGGCTTGCACTGGCCAGACCACCACACTCAGTGCGTCCAACGGCAGCCTTGCGCTTTTCATGGCCTCTTGCACGCTCGGCGGCAATGCATGGGTCGCTTGCGAATGCACCGGGCCCGCGCACAAGCCCAGCAGCAGGAGGGGCAACAAGTGGCTGAACAAACGCGGTCTCATGCGCCGATTATCAAACGGACGGCCCCTCAGCACAGATAATGCATGGATGCAATCTTTCATGAAACAGCTGCTCAGTGGCCATTCCCCTCGCAGCGGTTTGTGGGCGGCGCTGGTCACGGTCACCATTTGGACCGCGTTCATCATCATCGCGCGTGCCTCTGCCCAGCACAGCTTGCTGCCGCTGGACATCACTTGGGCACGCATCGTGGGCGCCAGCGTCATCTTGTTGCCTTGGTCTTGGTGGATGGTGCGGCAACAACGCCGCGAACATCCTCACACAGGATCGTTTGGCGGTTTGTCTCCACTGCCTTGGCGCACCACCGTGGTGACTGGGTTTTTTGGTGGCTTTGCTTATGCGGTGTTGGCTTACAGCGGTTTCTTTTATGCACCCGCCGCGCACGGTTCGGTGCTGATGCCGGGCAGTTTGCCCTTGTGGACCAGCGTGCTGGCGGTGTTTTTGTTGGGCGAACGTCTGCACGGTTACCGGCTGATCGGTTTGGCCATGATTGTGTCGGGCGATTTGCTGGTGGGTGGCAGCAGTTTGAGGCATGCGTTCGATGGCGGCACGGTGTGGATCGGCGACTTGCTGTTCATGGGCGCGAGCGCGTGTTGGTCCACTTACAGTGTCTTGAGCCGACGCTACCAATTGCAAGCTGTGCCCGCCACCATGGCCATCACGTGCTTTGCGTTTGTCACGTTTGTGCCCTTGTATGCCTTGCTGTGCGGCATGGGTTGGTTGCAGACGCATTTGTTGACAGCGCCTTGGCAAGAAGTGGTCTGGCAAGCTTTGTTCCAAGGCGGCGGTTCGGTGGTGTTGTCCGGCATCAGTTTCACGCTGATGATCCGCGCCTACGGCCCCGTGCGCTCGACCATGTTGACCGCCTTGGTTCCCGGCCTGTCCGCCTTGGGTGCGGTGTTTTTTCTCGGGGAACCGTTGGGCTGGCAAGTGTTGCTGGGCTTGTCGCTGGTCACCGTGGGCATTGTGTTTGGCGTGCAACCGGCTCGGCCTGTGTTGTGGAAGCCGACCACATGAATTTGTTGGCGATTGACACCAGCACCGAGCGCATGTCCTTGGCGGTCCAACACGGCGAGCGTGTGTTCTCACACCAAGGTCTGGCTGGCGCGCAAGCGTCATCCGGTTTGATTGACGCGGTGCTGGCGTTGTTGGCACAAGCCGAGCTGCCCATGGCTGCATTGCACGCCATTGCCTTTGGGCGTGGTCCGGGCGCATTCACCGGGTTGCGCACGGCTTGCTCGGTTGCCCAAGGGCTGGCTTTGGGTCTGGGTTTGCGGTTGCTGCCGACAGACACTTTGCTTTGCTTGGCCCAAGCCACACCCATGGAACACACGCGGGTGATCGCCATGTTGGACGCGCGCATGGGACAGGTTTACGCCGCGGCCTATGAACGCTTCGGCGAAGATTGGCGCGTGGTCAGCGAACCGGCTTTGTGTCAGCCAAACGCATGGGCTTGCCCCGATGCTTGGCACGGCTTGCCGATGCTGCTGGCAGGCAATGCGATGGCGGTGCATGCCGCCCATTTGCAAGCTTTGGTGAATGCTTGTGGCGCTGAACCCCTGACCATGTGGCCCGATGCCCGTGCCATGTTGGTCTTGGCTGCCCGTGCTTGGCAGCGTGGTGAATCGATAGAACCGCAACACGCCATGCCGGTGTATGTGCGTGACGATGTGGCCCGCACCACGGCAGAGCGACTGGCAGACCAGGCGGCCCGCGCATGAAACTGTTTCGCAAATCCCATGGCGCTTTGACGGATGACGGCAGCTTGCCAGCACCGCGCGACATGACACAAGACATGTTGGCCGACATCATCCAAGTTGAACAAGGCGCTTACTCACACCCTTGGCTGATGGGAAATTTTGCCGACTCCATCATCAGTGGCTACCACATGCCCGTCTGGTTCGATGACGCAGACGTGCTGTGTTATTTCGTCGCCATGCGTGGCGCTGATGAAGTGCATTTGCTCAACTTCACCGTGGCATCCGCGCACCAACGCCAAGGCTTGGCGCAGGCCATGATGCGTTATTTGCGTGATTGGAGCGTGTCTCGCGGGGTGCACAGCATCTGGCTGGAAGTGCGTGCCAGCAACCAACGCGCGATTGATTTGTACCTGACCAGCGGGTTTGTCACCGACGGCGTGCGCCCCGGTTATTACCCGGTGCACCACGGCCTGCGCGAAGACGCGGTGGTCATGTCGTTGAACTGGTGAACCAGAGTGGTAACTTCTCCCCCATGACGACCTCGCTTGACCCCAGACAACGCGCCATGCTCGCAGAAATGGGTGTGCGTGTCTGGCAAAAAGCGCCTGTGGATGCCGCGCCATCCGTGGTCGTGGACGCGGCCCCGCCGACAGCCAAACCCGTTGCCGTCAAACCCACGGCGTTCGCGGTGGCACCTGCTTTGCGTCAACCCGCCCCGACACCACAGACAGCCACCCCCACGGTCGCCTTGGCCCCTGCCGCGACGCTGGGCGAATTGCCCGAAGGCTTGTCAACCATGGACTGGGCGTCATTGTCAGCGGCTGCGGCCAATTGCCGCGCCTGTGGCCTGTGTGCGCATCGCCAACACAGTGTGTTTGCCGATGGCCAGCCTGCGGTGGGACAAGGCACCACCGATTGGTTGATCGTGGGCGATGCGCCGAACGACAGCGAGAACACCAGCGGCAAGCCTTTTGCCGGACCCGAATCGGATTTGCTCGATACCATGTTGCAAGCCATGGGCTTGCAACGCCACGGTTTGGGGCGCGCCAAAGAGTCGGTGGTGTTGGTCAACGCCTTGAAATGCATGCCGCCTGCCCAACGCAACCCCCACCCAGAGGAGTTGGCGCAGTGCAGCCATTTTTTGAAGCGGCAAATGGAATTGCTGCAACCCCGCATGGTGTTGGCCATGGGGCGGCTCGCTGCCCTGGCTGTGCTGCAAGACACCTTGGTGGACAGCCAAAGTTTGCCCTTGGGCAAATTGCGCGGCCAAGTGCACCAAGCGCACGGCCGGCCGGTCATCGTCACCTACCACCCGTCCTACCTGATGCGCACACCTGCCGACAAAGCCAAGGCATGGCATGACCTGTGTTTGGCCATGGCCCAGTTGCGCCAGACCTCGCCCCCTTGACCACCTCATCGCTTGCCAAGCATTCACCCCATGACTTTCATTGAACAACTGACACATGCCACCCTTTTGCAGCGCTCTTTGCTGTGCGTTGGACTCGACCCGGAGCCCAGCAAATTCCCCATGCATTTGCGCGGCAAGCCAGATGGCATTTTTGAATTCTGCGCACACATCGTGGACGCCACCCAAGACTTGGTCTGCGCCTTCAAGCCACAAATTGCTTACTTCGCTGCCCACCGGGCAGAAGCCCAACTCGAAACATTGATCGCGCACATGCGCAAGGTGGCGCCGGCCATTCCCGTGATCCTCGACGCCAAGCGCGGCGACATCGGCAGCACGGCAGAGCAATACGCCATCGAAGCGTTTGAGCGATACGGTGCCGACGCCGTCACCTTGTCGCCGTTCATGGGCTTTGATTCGATCGAACCGTACGTGAAACGCCACGGCAAAGGTGCGTTTTTGTTGTGCCGCACCTCCAACCCCGGCGGTGACGATTTACAAAGCCAGCGTTTGTCGTCGGTGGACGGCCAACCCAAGTTGTTCGAACACATTGCGCGACTGGCGCAGGGGCCATGGAACCGCAATGGCCAATTGGGTTTGGTGGTGGGCGCCACCTACCCGGATGAAATTGCCCGCGTTCGCGAGATTGCCCCGCAATTGCCTTTGCTGATCCCGGGTGTCGGCGCACAAGGCGGCGATGCGGCGGCCACGCTCCAAGCGGGATTGCGCCGCAACGGGGACCAGATCAGCGGGCCGATCATCGTCAATTCGTCCCGCGCCATTTTGTACGCCTCGCAAGGGGAAGATTTCGCACAAGCCGCCAGAACCGCCGCGCAACAAGCACGCACGGTGCTGTCCATTTAATTTGCGTTTTGAAAACAATTTGGCTTGAGATTTAAATTGTTACTTTAACCATTGTTAGCATAAAAATGTAATTCAAATCAACAGGTTATTACACCGCCAAGGTTTATGCGATATGGTCAGACGATACAAAAATAATTCAGTCCATGTCCTCGTCTCGATCCCAATTCTTCGCATTGCTTGGCGCGGTCAGCGACATTGAAACCCAACACACTGCACAGCTGCCTGACTTGGATGCACAGGTTTTGCTCATGCGCATTGCCATGGCAAACGACAGGAACGAGCCCATGAACGTGACCCAAGCCATGGGGCTCAAAGCCATTGGCTCTCCCGCCATGCTGCACCGAAAAATCAATGATTTGCTGCACAAAGGCCTGGTGGAACTGGTGTTCGAAGGCACCAACCGCCGCACCAAATACCTGGTCCCCACAACGCTGTCATTGGCCATCATTGATGCCATGGCAACCGCGGCGGCCCAAATTTACGTCAGCTGAGCGGGCATCAGTCCAACGACAACAAGCGCCGTAAATAGCGCCCGGTGACGCTGTCGGGGTTGCCCGCCACTTGCTCTGGCGTGCCGGTCGCCACCACTTGACCGCCACCCACACCGCCTTGCGGCCCCATGTCGATCACCCAATCAGCCGTCTTGATCACGTCCAAATTGTGTTCAATCACGACCACGGTGTTACCCGCTTGAACCAACTGCTGCAACACTTTGAGCAACAAATCGATGTCTGCGAAATGCAAGCCCGTGGTGGGTTCGTCCAAGATGTAAAGCGTTTTGCCCGTGTCCCGCTTGCTCAATTCCAGCGCCAATTTGACGCGCTGAGCTTCGCCACCCGACAAGGTGGTGGCCGCCTGTCCCAAACGGATGTAACCCAAGCCCACTTCCATCAAGGTGTTGAGCTTGCGTGCGAGTGCCGGCACCGGTTTGAAAAACGCCAACGCATCTTCAACGGTCATGTTCAAAATTTGCGCAATGTTCTTGCCCTTGTATTGCACGTCCAAGGTTTCGCGGTTGTAACGCTCGCCCAAACACACATCGCAAGGCACGTACACGTCCGGCAGAAAATGCATTTCTACTTTGACCATGCCGTCGCCCTGACAGGCGTTGCATCTGCCGCCATCGACGTTGAACGAGAACCGGCCGGGGCCATAACCACGCTCACGCGCCATCGGCACATCGGCCATCAGTTCGCGCAGTGGCGTGAACAAGCCGGTGTAGGTGGCGGGGTTAGACCGCGGGGTGCGCCCAATCGGCGACTGGTCGACGTTGATCACCTTGTCAAAATGGTAGAGGCCCAGGATGTCATCATGCGCCGCAGGTTCTTCATGGGCGCGGTGAATTTGTCTGGCCACCGCCGCGTACAAGGTGTCGTTGACCAAGGTGGATTTACCCGAACCCGACACGCCAGTCACGCAGGTGAACAAACCGACCGGAAATGCCACTGTGACGTTTTGCAAGTTATGGCCCCGCGCACCCACCACGGTGAGCGCTTGACGGGCTGACGACTTTGGCGAGCTGGGCATCGGCAGGCCAAACACATTGTTCGCTGGCGGCGGTGCGGATGCCGTGGTTTGCAGCAACCAGTCGCGACGGCGCGGCGGCACAGCGATCGACAAGGCGCCACTCATGTAGCGTCCCGTCAATGAGTGCGGGTTGGCTTGCAGTTGCGCGGGCGTCCCCTGGGCCATCACGCGCCCGCCATGCACACCGGCACCTGGCCCCATGTCGATGCAGTGGTCGGCGGCACGAATCATGTCTTCGTCATGTTCAACCACCAACACACTGTTGCCGATGTCGCGCAAATGCTTGAGGGTGTCGATCAATCGGTCGTTGTCGCGCTGATGCAAACCAATGCTGGGTTCGTCCAACACATACATCACGCCGGTCAAGCCAGAGCCGATTTGTGAAGCCAGCCGAATCCGTTGCGCTTCGCCACCCGACAACGTGTCCGCACTGCGGGACAAACTCAAATACGTCAGCCCCACGTCATTCAAAAATTTCAAGCGGTTGGCAATTTCACGCACCACCTTGTCAGCGATATCCGCCTTGTTCCCATCCAAAGTCAAGCCTTGGAAATAGGCTTGGCATTCAGACAAAGTGAGGTGACTGACATCGTGCACCGTCAACGCTTGCGGGCCAACACCCAAGCGCACATGGCGGGCCTCGGTTCGCAAACGAGTGCCCTCACAGGCCTCACAAGGACGCAGGCCACGGTAGCGGGACAACTCTTCACGCACCAAGGCAGAGTCCGTGTCTGTGTAGCGACGGGCCATGTTGTGGACGATGCCCTCAAAGCGGTGCTGCTTGGATGTTTTGCGCCCCGCCCGGGCGCCTGACTCGAGCACATAACTGAATTTGATTTCTTCTTCACCAGAGCCGAACAACAACACTTGCTGAACTGACGGTGGCAGTTGTTCAAACGGCGTTTCCAGGTCAAACTGGTAATGGCGCGCCAGGCTCTCGAGCATGGCAAAGTAATAAGCGTTTCGCTTGTCCCATCCTTTGATGGCACCGCTGGCCAAACTGATGTCTGGAAACGCGACGATGCGTGCCGGGTCAAAAAAACTTTGTTCGCCCAAGCCTTCACATGTCGGGCATGCGCCCAACGGCGAATTGAAAGAGAACAAACGTGGTTCGAGTTCACCGATGGCGAAGCTGCAATGCGGGCATGCAAATTTGGCGTTGAATGCATGTTCAACCCCTTGGTCTAAATCCAGTACCAGTGCACGACCATCGGCCAAGCGAAGCGCGGTTTCCATGCTCTCAGCGATTCGCTGCGCCATGTCGGGGCGCACCTTCAAGCGGTCTATCACCACATCGATGTCGTGCTTTTCTTTCTTGGCCAAGGCGGGCAATTCGGCCAATTCCACGACCTGACCATCGACACGAAACCGCACAAAGCCTTGTGCTTGCATCTGCGTGAACACCTCGGCGAATTCGCCCTTGCGTTCGCGCGCCACCGGTGCCATCAACAACAGGCGTGTCTCTGCGGGCAAGGCCAACACCGCATCGACCATTTGCGCCACGCTCGAGGCTTGCAACGGCACGCTGTGTTGCGGGCAATGCGGGGTGCCGGCACGTGCAAACAGCAAACGCAAATAGTCGTGAATCTCGGTCACTGTGCCCACCGTCGAGCGCGGGTTGTGGCTGGTGGCTTTTTGCTCGATGGCGATCGCAGGCGACAGGCCTTCGATCAGGTCCACGTCGGGCTTGTCCATGCGCTGCAAAAACTGGCGCGCATAGGCCGACAAACTTTCCACATAGCGGCGCTGCCCTTCGGCATACAAGGTGTCAAACGCCAGACTGGATTTGCCCGAACCAGACAAGCCAGTGATCACCACCAATTGGTTGCGCGGAATGTCTAAATCGATGTTTTTCAGATTGTGTGTACGCGCCCCTCGAACACTGATCTGACCGAACGCGCCGCGTCCGCCGAGATGGTTCGCAAGATAGTTGGCTTCTGAGGGAGAATTCACGTGTTCAGTTTCATTTTGGGCAACCTGCCATCATAGCCAATCTGCGTTTTATCCCGCTCACCATGCGCACCACTTTCACCGCTCACCTGTCCCTTGCCCGCTGGTTTGTACGGCATGAGTAACGCTAAAGCGCTCAGCCTGCAAGGCTTTGCCAGTTTGTTGCTGGTGGCCTTGCTGATGGCGGCCAACCATGTGTCTGCCCGATTGGCATTTGACAGCGGCTTGGATGTCGCCACCGCCGTCGCTGTGCGCAGCGGCTGCACCGCGCTGGTGGTCGGCATGTTGGTGATGTGGGGTCGGGTGTCGTGGCAATTGACCCAGCGGCAACTCAGAGGTTTGTTGTTGGTCGGTGTGATGATTGGCGGCCAAAGCCAACTTCTGTATGGCGCTGTCTCGCGCTTGCCGGTGGCATTGGCCCTGTTGGCGTTCAACACCTACCCTTTATGGGCCGCGCTGTGGAACCGGTTGATTTACCGACAACCACCAGAGCGGCAAGTGTTGTTGACCATGCCCGTGATTTTGTCGGGGCTGGCGCTGGCCTTGGATGTGGCGGGCGCCGCTTCGGGGTTGGGTGCCGCGCAACAGTGGGCGATCATGGGCGAAGGGGTGGCTTTTGCCATGGCAGCCGCTGCCAGTTTTGGGTTGGTGTTGGTCTGGACGCAGCATGAAACCGCCGGCTTGGATGGCCGGGTACGTACCTTTTTCAGCTTGCTGCTGGCGTGCTCCGTCGCATTGGCTGTGGTGGGTTGGCACGGCGGTCCGCACTGGCCCGCCACCGAATTGGGATGGTGGGGCTTGCTCGGCCTGACCTGTTTGTACGGCAGTGGCTTCACCCTGATGTTCACCGTGTTGCCCAAACTGGGTGTCGCTGGCAACTCGGCCATCATGAACATGGAGCCCGTGTTTGCTCTGGG
>Ga0192647_100192_pt1 | contig 40769 bp, 51 predicted proteins | sample LauGreFa1BDMLBSN_2_FD_133046 | JGI IMG/M metagenome (GOLD analysis project Ga0192647, IMG submission 133046) | Freshwater lake microbial communities from Lake Michigan, USA - Fa13.BD.MLB.SN - reassembly | ecosystem: Environmental > Aquatic > Freshwater > Lake | place: Lake Michigan, USA... | reverse complement strand
ATAACCCAAAAAAAAACCTTACATTATTACAAAGCGCAGAAAACTGCCAAAAAAAACATTACAAAGCACCCTAAAAACATTACAAAGAATATTACAAAGCACCGAAAAAATTACGTTGACGCGAAAACCCATAAGTGATAAACACTGCGTGTTTATTAGGCACGGCGAAACGCCCCAAAACGCCTAGCGTCTGAAGCCCTAAAGATGATAGTAAGCTTATGGGCGAGCGGGGCCGAAGCCCCGCCCTGTTTTGTTAACGCCCTTTCGCCACATGGAATCGTGACGGGTCGAATAGCGACCAGTAGGTGCGACCGTTCCAACCCCTAGCGCTGAACGTTTCTGGTGACGTCCATTCCATGCCGCCAGCCGCTTCATTGAAACGGTAAACTTTAGGTTCAATCTCTTCTATATCAATTCGGCGCAATCCGATTGCATCGTTTGCGCCAGTGATGCGCTCGCATTTAATTAGGTGGGACATAATCAATCCTTTATAAATAAGGGGCGGCAATGCCGCCCCTGTTAGGTTAGGCGGCGATTGCCAATTCATCTTCTTGGGCTGTCAGATATTCCGCCGCTTTCTTGGCTTGGCTTGATGCCGTAAAGATTGCCCGCTTGTCCGCTTTCAAAACCTTAAGCCACGATGCGACGTAGTCAGCGTGCTGCAACCCGTCCAACGCAACCCCTGTTGTGGCGCAAACGAAAGCCGAACCGATTTCAGCAACCAATTCTTCGAAAGCATAGGCATCGTCACCAAAGCGCTTGCCGAACGTGCGAGCTAGGCGGGATTCGTGGCCAGTCCAATGCACAAGCTCATGAGCCAACGTGCTGGCATAATGGGCAGGGGTTGTGAAAGCATCAGCGCTAGGCATCCCGATTGAATCCGACATAGGCGAAAAGAAAGCTTTGTCACCGCCATGATTAAGGCGGACATTGTGCCGCGCTGCAATGTCATTGATAGGGCTTTCACCAGCAATGGCGGGGGTAAACGTCTTAAGCTTGGCAACATCCAGCCCTTCGCATTGGTCAAGATTAAAGACAGTGTAAGGCTTGGCGAAAGGAACAACCTTTTCCTTGCCCGTTTCTTTATCTTCCATTTTAGGGAAAGACCAAAAGACAATGCGCGTTCCCTTTTCACCCTTGCGGACATTGCCGCCAAGCTCTTGGGCTTGCTTATAGGTTAGCCAACCCGTGCTAGTGTAAGCGGCACAAGAAAGAACCAGCCAGTTAATCCCGTTATAGGCGCGACCCGTCACAGCGTTATGAGGGACTAGCGCCGTGCCAATCCCGCTTTTCCAAGGCCGAAGCCAAGGGGCCGTGCCAGTCTCTAATGCTTCAATGATTTTGTCTGTAACTTCTTGATAGATATCGTTTGTGCTAGTCATAAATAAAACCCTCCGGTTTGAATTGTGGAACAAGGCAACCCGCCTTGCCCAATCAGTTATAGACGAATCAATTAGACATTGTCAACCCCTAGCATTTCTGCGGGTTTGCGACGATTGCAGCGCTTAGGCAAGGTGCAAATCAATCCCTATATAACAAATCAAACTAGGGGTGGCAGGGGTGATTCGTTCGCCTTTTGTTCACCCTACCGCCCCCCAACCCCCCGCGCACAGCATCGGAGTCCCGCTCGCGTATATACATAGTAATATGCTCAAAACCCCACAACATTACCAAAATTTGACCCCCCACCCCCCTCATTTTTCTGGCAGCTACCCCAAATACCGCATTTAGGGAAACACCCCCCGTCATCGTTTATTTGGGTCCCCTACCCCCGGGGTATATATTTTAACCTCTTTACATACTCCCATGGCTATACGTATAAGGCGCGTCTGCTCCCTCAAACCGGACGCTGCGCCACATGCCTGTTGTTAAAATAGAACCTACGGATAAACATCCGCCCCCATTCAGCCTCGATGTTGAAGAATTACCCACCTATATGGATGAGGTGATGGTCGCTGCGAACACCGCAGAGCTTATTGAGAGCCTTGGCGCACCCCTAGAGGTGGACGAAAAGACCATCGAGAAGGAAAAAGCGCTGATTAAGTCGGCGCTCAAGGGCAAAAACCGCGAAGCATTGAAGAGTTTACCTGTGGCATTGGCAGCATCGTCGTTCGTCCGCGAATATGGACATAACTTAGCACATGACATTACCGAGGTGCGCGCAGCGCTGACCAACAAGCTGTTGGAGATTGCCAACTGTGGCGATACGAAGTTCGAGCTTCGCGCTCTGGAACTGCTGGGCAAGCACTCAGACATCTCGCTCTTCACCGAGCGCAGCGAAATCACCATCAATTATAACTCACCCGACGCGCTTGAATCGGCCATTAAGGAGCGGGTCAAGCGCCTGCTGAACGCTAAGATCATCGACATGCCCACGGCGAGCGAAGACTTGGATGAAGAACTGGGTCGCTACATCCCCCAAAATGAAGACGACGAAGACGAAGATGTACAGGAATTTGTACAGGAAGAGGATAGCGAAGCCTAATGGCAAGACGCGGTCCCCCTAATAGGAAGGTAATGGAGGAGATATCGCTCGATGATATCCCGAAAATCTTACACTTGCTGCCTGTGCACGAGCAGGAGAAGTTACTGGCCGAGTTGGAGAAGCTCGACGAGCTTAAAACGACCAAGACCGCCCAAGACAAGTTCCTCGGGTTCGTCAGAGAGGTCTGGCCGACATTTATTGGGGGACGACATCATGCAAAAATGGCAGACGCCTTCGAACGCGTTGCTCGTGGTGAGTGCAAACGCCTCATTATTAATATGCCACCGCGACACACGAAGTCGGAGTTCGCCTCTTACTTGCTCCCTGCATGGTTCCTCGGAAAGTACCCCCATAAAAAGATTATCCAATGCTCGCACACGGCAGAACTCGCTGTAGGCTTTGGTCGTAAGGTGCGTAACTTGGTGGATACGGAAGTTTACCACCGCATTTTCCCCGACCTTTCGCTGGCCTCGGACTCCAAGGCGGCTGGCCGATGGAATACAAGCAAAGGCGGGGATTACTTCGCTATCGGTATCGGTGGTGCTGTGACCGGTAAGGGTGCCGACGTGCTCATCATTGATGACCCGCACTCCGAGCAGGAAGCTGCTATCGCGGAAGTTAACCCAGATATCTACGATAAGACCTACGAGTGGTACACCTCAGGTCCGCGTCAGCGTCTCCAGCCGGGTGGGTCCATCGTCGTCGTGATGACGCGCTGGTCGAAGCGCGACCTGACTGGGCAGATACTCAAGGATGCAGCGGCCAACGACAGCCTTGATGAGTGGGAAGTTATTGAATTTCCAGCTATTTTACCCTCGGAGAAGCCGCTGTGGCCCGAGTTCTGGGAGCTAAGCGAGCTTGAGAAAGTTAAGCGCGACGTTCCGAACAGTAAGTGGATGGCGCAGTATCAGCAGAATCCGGTCTCAGAAAGCGCGGCTATCGTCAAGCGTGAGTGGTGGCAGGAGTGGCCGAGCGACAACCCGCCACAATGTGACTTTATCCTCATGGCATGGGATACGGCCTTCGAGAAAACACAACGTGCCGACTATTCAGCGTGCACAACATGGGGCGTTTTTTATCATCCTGACGACACAGGCACTGAACAGGCCAACATTATCCTCCTGAATGCCTTCCGGGACCGCATGGAGTTCCCTGAGCTTAAACAAGTGGCAGTCGAGGAGTATAAAGAGTGGGACCCGGACAGTGTGATAATCGAGAAAAAGGCTTCCGGTGCACCTTTGATCTACGAGATGAGGGCGATGGGGATACCGGTACAAGAGTTTACACCTACACGGGGGAACGACAAAATCTCCCGCTTGAACGCTGTGAGCGATCTGTTTGCCTCTGGACGGGTGTGGGCACCTGCAACTCGGTGGGCCGAAGAAGTGATTGATGAAGTTGCAGAATTTCCCGCAGGCAGCCACGATGACTATGTCGATACGGTGTCCATGGCAATGCACCGCTTCCGTCGTGGAGGTTATGTGACTACTACGCTAGACGAACCGGACGAAATCCAGTATTTCAGGTCAAACCGTAATCAGGGGTATTATTAATGGACATCGACAAAGCCCTCAACCAAGCACCGCTTGGCCTTTCACCTGAAGATATGATGGGCCGCGAGCCTGATATCGAGATTGAGATCGAAGACCCGGAGGAAGTAACCATCCGTTCGGGCGATATGGAGATCGAAATCGACCCCGATGCGGAGGAAGACGACGAGTTCAACGAGAACTTGGCCGAAGACCTTGATGAAGGTCAGCTTACGCAGCTTGCGGGCGACCTGTTGGGTGAGTTTGAGGAAGACCTGTCGAGCCGCAAGGACTGGATACAGACCTACGTCGATGGTCTCGAACTGCTTGGTATGAAGGTCGAAGACCGTACTGAGCCTTGGCCGGGTGCCTGCGGCGTCTACCACCCGCTCCTCTCCGAAGCTTTGGTTAAGTTCCAAGCTGAGACCATGATGGAGACATTTCCTGCCGCTGGACCAGTGCGCACGGAGATTATTGGTAAAGAAACGCCTGAGAAGCGCGATGCCGCTGCGCGTGTCCAAGCTGATATGAATTACCAGTTGACCGATGTGATGGTCGAGTATCGCCCTGAACATGAGCGCATGCTGTGGGGGTTGGGCCTTGCAGGAAATGCGTTCAAGAAGGTGTATTTCGACCCATCACTCGGTCGTCAGGCGTCGATGTACCTTCCGGCAGAAGATGTCGTGGTACCTTATGGCGCGTCCAGTTTGGAAGTCGCTGGACGTGTCACCCATGTGATGCGGAAGACCCCGAACGAGCTTAAAAAGCTCCAAGCGTCGGGCTTTTACCGTGATGTAGACCTGCCTGAGCCTGTCGATACGCTCGATGACATCGAGAAGGCTATCGCTGAGAAGATGGGCTTCCGAGCTTCGTCTGACGACCGGTACAAGCTACTCGAAATGCACGTCGATTTGGTCCTGCCAGACGACAAATTTGCTGAAGACGAGGCTGAAGCTGAGATTGCCGTCCCTTACGTTGTGACCATGGACAAGGCGACCGAGACGATCCTGTCTATCCGTCGTAACTGGGACCCCGAGGATGACCTTAAAAAGAAACGCAACCATTTCGTACATTACGCGTACGTTCCGGGCTTTGGCTTCTACGCTTTTGGCCTTATTCACCTTGTTGGTGCTTTTGCTAAGTCTGGTACCAGCCTTATTCGGCAGCTTGTTGATGCTGGTACTCTATCTAACCTACCGGGTGGGTTTAAAACTAAGGGTCTGAGGGTCAAGGGTGACGATACGCCTATCGCTCCGGCTGAATGGCGTGATGTGGACGTGGCCTCGGGTACGATGCGTGATAACATCATGCCGTTGCCGTACAAAGAACCAAGCCAAGTTCTGTACAGCCTCCTCGGCACCATCGTAGAGGAAGGTCGTCGCTTCGCCTCTGCGGCTGATTTGCAGGTCTCTGACATGTCGGGGCAAGCCCCTGTCGGTACCACGCTGGCGATCCTTGAGCGCACGCTCAAGACCATGTCGGCTATTCAGGCACGCATCCACTACTCGATGAAGCAGGAGTTCAAGCTCCTCAAAGGTATCATCGCGGATTATACGCCAGAAGCGTATAACTACGAGCCGGAAGAAGGTAGCCGTAAGGCTAAGAAATCTGACTATGACATGGTCACGGTCATCCCTGTCAGTGACCCTAATGCTGCCACCATGGCGCAGAAGATCGTGCAATATCAAGCAGTTCTGCAACTCGCGCAGGGTGCACCACAGCTTTACGATATGCCGTATCTACACCGTCAGATGCTTGAAGTGCTTGGCATTCAGAATGCCGAGAAGCTTGTCCCGCTCAAGGACGGTGACGACATGAAGCCACGTGACCCTGTGTCTGAGAACATGGACGTCATTAACGGTAAGCCGGTCAAGGCGTTTATCTACCAAGACCACGAAGCGCATATTCAGGTCCACATGAACGCGATGCAAGACCCCAAGGTTGCGCAGCTTATGGGTCAGAACCCCAACGCGCAGGCTATGCAAGCTGCTATGCAGGCGCACATCGCTGAGCATTTGGCCTTCGAGTACCGCAAACAGGTCGAAGAGCAGGCCGGTGTACCACTGCCTCCACCAAACGCTGAGATGGATGAGAACACTGAGCTTGCCATTTCACGGCTTGCTGCCGCTGCTTCGTCGCAGTTGCTCCAGAAGAACCAGTCTGAAGCGCAACAGCAGCAAGCACAGCAGATGGCTCAGGACCCAATCATCCAGATGCAGATGGCTGAGCTTGAGATCAAGAAGGGCGAACTCGAACTCAAGAAGCAGAAGCTACAAATTGACGCTGCTGAGAAGAACGACCGGCTCGAACTTGAGCAGATGCGTATCGAGTCGCAAGAAGAAATCGCTGGCCTCCAAGTGGGGGCCAAGATGGCAACGGATCAGTCAAACCTGTCCGCCAAGGAGCAGATGGAAGGACTTCGTTTGGGTGTTGAAGTCGCCCGCGAACAGTTCCAAGCTACTCAAACCCCTGTTTCTCCAACCCAGCAACCAGAGGAAATTGAATGAGGAATGATGTCTTAAAACACATCGCCGATGAAATCCAAGAAGAGATCACAGTTATGAGCGACGACCTCGCTCGTGGCGGTGCTAAGGATCACGGCGACTACAAATATGCCTGCGGTATTATCCGTGGGTTAATGATGGCAACCAGCGTCCTTGCGAATATGGCACAGCGTCTGGAGAACGATGATGACTGACCTCATTGATCTCTCCGGTAAGCCCATCCCTAAGGTGGGTGCGGCCCCCGAGCTTGCGTTTGAAGACCGCGCTAAGCAGCTTCCTGAGCCTTCTGGGTATCGCATTCTGTGTGCTATCCCTGAGATCGAGAAGACCACTGAGGGCGGCATCATCAAGGCCGAAGTCACCATACACCACGAAGAACTGCTCGCCACAGTGCTCTATGCCGCAAAGCTCGGCCCAGACTGCTATGCTGACGAGAAACGCTTCCCAAGCGGCCCTTGGTGCAAGGAAGGTGACTTCATTCTCGTGCGTCCGCATGCGGGCACGCGCATCGTAATTCATGGCCGTCAATTCCGTATTATCAATGATGATGCGGTTGAAGGCGTCGTGGAAGACCCTCGCGGGATTTCTCGCGGGTAAAAACGGGTAACCGTACAAAGGAGAAGTAATATGGCAGCAGAGCCAAATGATGACGACTTCCAGTGGGAAGTTGAAGAAGATACCCCTGTTTCCGATGAGGGCAACCAGCCCGAGATCGACGTAGAAGATGATACTCCCGAGGCAGATCGTGGGCGCGAGCCTATGCCTGCTGAAGTGGTAGCTGAGCTTGAGGCTGACGAACTCGAAGAATACTCCGAGAAGGTCAAAATCCGCCTTAAGCAGATGAAGAAGGTCTGGCACGATGAACGCCGTGAAAAAGAGCGTGTCATGCGCGAACAAAGCGAAGCACTCAGTGCAGCCCAGCGGCTTCTCGAAGAGAATCGCAAGCTGAAGGCCACCCTTTCCGAAGGTGAGCAGACGCTGGTTGGTAGCTTCAAACAAACCGCTGAATATGAGCTTGCACAGGCCAAACGTGAGTACAAGGATGCTTACGAAGCCGGTGATACTGACCGCGTTTTAGACGCACAACAGAAGCTCAGCGAAGCCCAATATAAGCTTCAGCAGCTTGCTGGGTATAGACCTACTTTACAAGACGTAGAGGAAGATGTACAACTTACTCAACCGCAGGTGCAAATCCCGCGACCAGACCAGAAAACAGTTGCGTGGCAAGAGCGCAATATGTGGTGGGGTACTGATCCGGAGATGACTGCATCGGCACTTGGGCTTCACCAGAAGCTTGAGAAAGAACGTGGTCCGCAGTTTGTGGGCACCGACGAATATTGGAGCGCTATCGACACAACGATGCGCCGTCGCTTCCCTGAATATTTTGGGGAAGATAAAGCGACCGAAGGCACTGCGAAGGCTTCACGGCAATCGAAGGCTGCCAATGTAGTCGCACCAGCTTCCCGAAGTACGTCCTCCAAAAAGATTGTACTTAAACAGTCTCAGCTAGCGATAGCTAAGAAACTGGGCTTAACCCCCGAGCAATATGCTCGTGAATTTGCGAAGATGGAGCGTTAAAATGGCAGAAACTAGAATAGCACGTGAGCACGAAGATCGTACAAGCGCGAAGCGACCTGAGTCGTGGGCACCAGCAGCAGGGCTTCCTGAGCCTGAAAAGCAACCCGGGTACTCATATAAGTGGATTCGCACTTCAACGATGGAGCAGTCAGACGCCAAAAACGTCTCAGCCAAGCTCCGTGAGGGGTGGGAACCGGTACGGATTGAAGAGCAGCCCAAGCTCGCCTTTCTAGCCGATTCTAACAGCCGCTTTAAAGACAGCATTGAAATGGGCGGGTTGTTGCTTTGCAAAATCCCGACTGAGTTTATGGTCCAACGGAAGCGTTATTACGCCGACAAAAACCGTGCTCAGATCGAGTCTGTGGACAACAACTTCATGAGAGAGAACGACGCTCGTATGCCTCTCTTCCGCGAGAAGAAGTCATCGACGTCATTTGGTAGAGGCAAATAAGCTAGGAGCTTAGAAACATGGCATATCCTTCTGTTTCAGCCCCCTACGGGCTGATCCCGATCAATTTGATCGGTGGGCAGGTTTTTGCAGGTGCTACGCGTCAAATTCCTATTGCGACCAACTCTTCGACTGCCATTTTTTATGGTGACGTCGTAAAGCTGGCCGACACGGGTACTTTGGCAAAGGACACCGGCACAACTGCCGCCACGCCAGTCGGCGTGTTCCTTGGTTGCTCGTACACCGATCCGGTGTTCGGGAAAACCTTCCGTCAGTACTACCCCGGTACGACGAACATCACTGACGTCATGGCATACGTGCAAGACGATCCAGATGCTCTGTTCAAAGTAGCGGTCGTTAGTGGTCAGAACACCACGATCAGCTACGTGAACCGCACTTCGGTCGGTAACAACGCTGTTCTGGCTCAGAACACAGGTTCGACCATCACTGGCAACTCGCAGGTGGCAATCACTTCCGCGACTAACACCACTTCCACGTGGCCGATTCGCGTTATTGATGTTGTTCCTGAAACTGCATTGGCAGGTAACCCCGGTTCTTACACCGAAGTTATCGTCAAGTGGAATCAAGGCATGCACCAGTACCTCAACCCCACTGGCGTGTAAGGAGACTGACTAATGGCAATTTCACGCGCACAACTCCTTAAGGAGCTATTGCCCGGTCTGAACGCTTTGTTTGGTCTGGAATACGCACGCTACGGCGAAGAGCACAAAGAGATTTTCGAAACCGAAAGCTCTGAGCGTTCGTTCGAAGAAGAAACGAAGCTGTCGGGTTTCTCCGCTGCTCCGGTCAAGAACGAAGGTTCTGCTATCGCCTATGACAACGCGCAGGAAGTCTTCACTGCTCGCTACAACCACGAAACGATTGCCCTCGGGTTCTCGCTAACGGAAGAAGCGATTGAAGATAACTTGTACGACTCGTTGTCCTCGCGTTACACAAAGGCTCTGGCTCGGGCCATGGCGTACACCAAGCAGACTAAAGCTGCTGCAATCCTGAACAATGGCTTCGACACCGACTATGCCGGTGGCGATGGTCAACCATTGTTCTCGAACGCTCACCCGCTCGTCTCTGGTGGCACCAACTCGAACATCCCAACCACTGCTGCTGATTTGAATGAAACGTCGCTTGAAGCGGCTGTAATTCAGATTGCTGCGTGGACGGATGAACGTGGCCTGCTCATCGCGGCTAAACCGCGTAAGCTGGTAGTTCCGCCAAGCCTGATGTTCGTTGCAACACGCCTCCTCGAAACCGAACTTCGCGTTTCGACGGCTGACAACGATATCAACGCGCTTAAGTCGAATGGCTCGATCCCAGAAGGTTACACCGTTAACCACTTCTTGACCGACACGGATGCGTGGTTCTTGACCACCGACGTGCCAAATGGCCTGAAGCACTTCGTTCGTACGCCTATGCAAAACAGCATGGACGGTGACTTTGATACGGGCAACGTCCGTTACAAGGCTCGCGAGCGTTACAGCTTCGGCTGGTCCGATCCACTCGGCATGTACGGTTCCGAAGGCGCTGCCTAAGGAAACAGGGGGAGGGGGAGTGGGAAACTACTTCCCCTCTTTTCTTTTAGGTGATATACCTACGCATCTAGGTGATTAATTCGTACCGACTGCCCTAGCAGACATAGTAGAGACGGTACGTACAAGTGCTACTACACGGAGATATTATCATGGGTACTACAACTTTTTCAGGTCCGGTTGTCTCGCAGAACGGCTTCATCGGTGACTTCACTGGCACCGTTACGGGCACCGTTGTTCAGCCGGTTGCTGCTGTTACTGCTGCAGGTACTAACCTCGCAACCGCCGCTGCTCTTTCGAACGGTGTCAACGGCGTTGGCAGCGCTTCGGGTACCAATGGCGTGAAGCTTCCGACGGCTGTCGCTGGCACGACCATCACGGTTTACAACTTGGCTGAGACCAACGGCCTTATCGTCTATGCGAACACCAGCGACACCATCAACGGTGCGGCTTCGGTGACCATGGAAGGTTCGACTTGGCTTCAGTGCATTGCGCTCACGGACGCAATTTGGCTGACGACGATCTTTACTGCTAACGCCTGATCGGTAACCTCTAAGAAGGAGAAATCCGATGGCAATGCAAACTGACGTCAAATCCACCAAACCGCTTACGGCGACTGGTGTGTTCAAGACCCAAGCCAACGATGACATGGCTTTCCGCACCCGCATCAAGGGTATCTATTACACAAACGGTGTAAGTGCGGGTTCGGTCGTCATTACAGATGGCAACGGTGGCAGCACATTGTTGACGTTGAACACGCCTGCTGCGGCAAACGCTGATGCGGTCTACGTCCTTATACCGGATCAAGGTATCCTTGCAGAAAACGGTTTGTACGCTACAGTGACTAACACGGCGTCAACCGTCATTTTCTATGGGTGATATATGCAAGCACAAAAAGGTTACGATTTAGCCGGTAAGAGCATCTTCATTGCTCTGCCCGCCTATGACTTCAAGGTCTCCTTGAAGCTGGCGGTTTCGTTGGCTCGGTTCACTCAGGTGGCTGGCCAGCACGGCATTACGATACAGATTGGCAGCATCTGCGGATGCTCTGTCGTCTCTCGCGCTCGTAACCTGCTTGTTCAAGACATGCTGGAATCCACCTGCGATTATTTGCTCTTCATCGACAGCGACATCAACTTTGAGCCGGAACACATCTTCCGCCTTATGGCTTGGGGTAGCGATCCGAAGAAGGGGATCGTCGCAGGTGTTCCACGCACACGTAGCGAAAACAAGGTCTACATCGCTGACCTTGACTACGACGAGAACCACGAACTGACCATGAATGGTATGGGTCTGGTACGTGGTAAGCGCGTTGCGACCGCTTTCATGCTGGTTCGCCGCGAAGTATTCGAGCAGATGGCTGCTGCTAACCCCGAGTGGGTCTACAAGGATCAGCGCTCAGATCGCATGATCCCCTGCCTATTTGATTTCAAACTCACCGAAGAGGGCTACATGGGCGAGGACTTCTTGTTCTGCGACCGTGCTCGCGAAATCGGTTTTGAGGTTTGGATCGACCCCAGCATTCAACTCGGACACATGGGCGTACAAGAGTACGAAGGCTGCTTCGGCACCGACGTTCTTTATCCGATGCTCGCCCCCACACAGAAGGAAGCAGCATAATGGGTATCAAGCTAGGTGATATTTCGCCGCTCGCAGGAGCGATAAGCGGTAAGGGTTTGTTCGGTAAAGGGTTGGCTAAATTAGCAGACTCCGGTGCAGGTTTCCTTATTCCCGCCTCTTACCTCGCTAAGAGCCAGCGGGATAAAGCAGCACGTAAAGCAGCACGTCCAGCAGCAGGTATGCGCGCACGTCCAATGGTAGAAGACATCATGGTAGCTGAAGAAGCTCCTGCCGGTGCAATGATGCGCAAAGGTGGTAAGGTTAGCGCCGTTCAAGCCGTGCATAAGCATGAGCGCGCCAAACATAAAGGTCAACCGCTGACCAAGATGGCTAAGGGTGGTTCAACTGCCTCCAAGCGCGCCGATGGCTGCGCTACCAAGGGTAAAACCAAGGGGAGGTTTGTGTAATGGCTAAGAAGACGAAACGGTTTAACCGAGGCGGCGGTGCTTCGAGTGGTTCTGTGCCCCTCCAAAGCCTAAACTATAACCTTTTATCTGGAAGCGGTCGTGGCGCAGGTGGTGGTTTACAACTACGTCCTACTATAATGCGGCAACCTTCATCTGACCTAAGTAGGCTTACTGGCACATCTCCACCAAAGGGGGTTGGAGTCCAAGGTACTGTACGCTTCAAAAAAGGTGGCTCAACTGCTTCTAAGCGCGCTGACGGCTGCGCTACTAAGGGCAAGACTAAGGGAAGGTTTGTATAATGCCCGTACGCAAAGGAAGCAAAATACTTGGCGCTAGCCCCGGCTTGTCTAACAAAGATACTTTAGGGGATGATGAAACTAGGCTTGCTCGCTGGGACCAGATGACAGCGGCTGAAAAGGCTCGCGTCCGTGCGCGGGAGAAAGCTGAGCTTAAAGAGGCGGAAAGCGAGCGCAAACGCCCACTGTCAAGTCGTATCATGGGTGGGCTTTTTACACCATTGCAACGTGCGAAGGAAGTAGCAGCAGAAGACACTTCACGGCGCGAAAGCCGCTATCGAGAGGCTAAGGAAACAACATCTAAGTCGGATAAAGATCGGACTAAACTGTACCCGGTTGACCGCAAGATAAAACTTCGTAAGGGCGGTTCTGTCTCCGCTTCTCGCCGTGGCGATGGTATTGCCCGTAAAGGCAAAACTCGTGGGAAGGTCTGCTAATGGCTAAGACACCCGCTTGGACACGTAAAGAAGGTAAAGCGAAGTCTGGCGGGCTGAACGCCAAGGGTCGTGCGTCCTATAACAAAGCCAATCCGGGTAAGCCCGGTCTCAAGGCTCCGCAGCCTGAAGGTGGTCCGCGCAAGAAGTCATTCTGTGCGCGCATGTCAGGGATGAAGAAGAAACTTACGAGTAAGAAGACCGCGAATGACCCCAATAGCCGCATCAACAAAAGCCTCAGAGCTTGGAAGTGCTGACATGGAAATGATGGTATGGAACATTCTTCTTTCGGCAGTGGTGGCGGTTATGGGCTTCTTGTTTAAGGGCAAGATTGACGAGTTGGACCGTCTTGGCATCCTGCTCAACAAAACCCGTGAAGAAATCGCTCGTGAGCATGTAACTCGTTCGGAGATGACCACACTGGTCGATAAGCTAGGAGACCGGTTTGATAAGGCGTTTGAACGTCTTGAGGCCAAGGTTGATGAGATGAGGAAGGCATAGCAATGGCACGTAAAATGCGTAAGTTTTCTGCTGGTGGCGCACAAGGTCGTTACGACCGTCGCATGGCGGACATCAAAAAAGATTTCGCAAAGGACTCAGCGGGCAAAAGCGGTAGGGCACTCGAAGTGCTTGAAGCTAAGCGCGCCCAGCGTATTGCTGATGCAGAAGATGACCGTGCCAAGCGCACAGGCGCTGACCGTACAGCTACACGCGCCGCCGAGGCTGCGGCAGAAAGCAACCTGACAAAGACCCGCAAGTTTGGTGCGCCAAAGGCGGTAACCACCGAAGCGCCAGCGTCTAAAGTCATGGACAGCATGCCTGCGCTAACTGCGCCTAAGATGGATAGCTCCATCGGTAAGCCGCAGAGCTTTGCTGCTGCGTTTAAGGACGCACGTTCACGTCTAGGTGCAGGTAAGACTTTCACCTTTAACGGTAAGAGCTTCACCACAAACATCGCAGGCGAAGGCCGTAAACCTACGTCGGGCGGTTCGAGCACAAATAAAGGTGCAACTACGTCGCCTGCGAGCACAAATAAAAGTGCAGGCACACCCGATATAGACAAGCGGGCGGAGTTTCGTAGGCAAACAGCCGCAAAACAGGCGGAGCTTCGTCGGGAAGCCAATCGTGCTGCTATGCGTCGTAACACAGCCGGTAAAACGCAACTCGTTGGTCCTGCTGATAGTCAAGAAGCGCGCATCCGCACAGCCCAAAAGACCATGGCGGCGGTGAAACCCGTTGACGACAAGGCGGCTAAATTGTCGCGCCTTAAGGTCGCAGCAGAAGCTCCCGGTGCGACTCAGTTTGCTAAGGACAGATATAAATATGCCGTATCGTCTGGTATGTACGCCAAGGGTGGCAAAGTTAAAAAGGAAAAGACTATGAAATATGCTAAAGGTGGTTCAACCCCTCCACAACCTTCCGCTGCGGACCGTGCTCGCAGTAAGAAGCATCTAGCTGAACTTAAGAAGCTCAAGCCTACCGCTGAGCAAGCTAAGGTAATCGCAAGTGCAAACCGCTCGGAAGGTCCGGGCTACAAGAAAGGTGGAAAAATGGCACCCAAGTTCGGCGCAGCAATGGTCAAGAAATCTGCTGACACCAAAGGTCGTGCAATGGTCAAGAAGGCCGGTGGCGGCAAATGCTACGCTTCAGGCGGTCTCGTCGGTGGCCATAAGTCGGCTGATGGTATTGCCAAGAAAGGCAAAACCAAGGGTAAGATGGTCTAATGCGCGCTTGTCGGGGCATGGGGGCGATGAACCCATCCAAAATGCCGGGTAAGAAGACAATCAAACGGAAGGACAATCCTGATGATGTCTCGATGTACGCAAAGGGGGGTAAAGCGAAGCTTGACATCTCCAAAGCGATCAAAAAACCCGGCGCACTCCGTGCGCAGCTTGGCACTCCTGAGGGAAAGAAAATCCCAGCAGGAAAGCTCGCCAAAGCCGCTAAGGCTCCCGGCAAGTTAGGCCAACGCGCACGGTTCGCGCAGATGTTGAAAGGCTTTAAGAAGAAGTAATGGCACGGTCGGACGAACCTAAGTGGAAGCGCATTGTTGCTAGTGTAAAAGCTGGCACCAAGGGTGGAAACGCGGGTCAATGGTCCGCCCGTAAAGCCCAACTTGCGACCCAGCGGTATAAGAAGTCTGGCGGCAGCTATAGCGGCCCGAAGACAGAAGCGCAGAAGTCCTTGTCCAAATGGACCAAAGAGGACTGGGGGACCAAGTCGGGTAAGCCATCCACACAGGGGGCGAAAGCAACAGGCGAACGCTATCTACCAAAGAAAGCACGTCAGGCGCTGACATCTTCTGAATATGCTGCTACAACCAAGGCGAAGCGTGAGGGTACAAAGGCGGGCAAGCAGTTCGTCAAGCAACCCAAGAGCGTTGCCAAGAAGACAGCGAGATTTAGATGACCACATCCGGCACTACAGCATTTAACCTGAACCTCAATGAACTCGTTGAGGAAGCGTTCGAGCGCTGTGGTGCCGAGCTACGGACGGGTTATGACTTGCGTACGGCGCGGCGTAGCCTGAACCTGCTTACCATTGAGTGGGCAAACCGTGGCATTAACTTGTGGACCATCGAGCAAGGCTCAATCCCCATGGTGCAGGGGCAGATTGTCTATGACCTTCCTGTAGATACTATCGACTTGCTCGATCACGTGATCCGCACGCAGACTGGCCAAGGCCAGACGGATATCAACATTACCCGTATCAGCATCGACACATACTCGACGATCCCAAACAAGAACGCCCAAGGGCGTCCCATCCAAGTGTGGATCAACCGTCAGTCAGGCGCGACCGAACCCAGCACCGGGGTGGCGTATCCGAATATCAACGTATGGCCTGCCCCAGAGCAGTCCAACTATTACACCTTCGTCTACTGGCGCTTGCGCCGTTTACAGGACGCTGGTGACGGCGTTACTACGCAGGATATCCCATTCCGCTTCCTACCGTGCATGGTGGCAGGTCTAGCGTATCATCTGTCGAAGAAAATCCCCGGCGCGCTTGAGCGCAGCCAGATGCTTAAGATGGAATACGAAGAATTGTGGCAACAAGCTGCCGACGAGGACCGCGAGAAGGCGTCATTGCGTATCGCACCGCGTCAGATGTTCTATTAAGGAGATAGCATGCCAAATAGGTTTGCCTCCGGTAAATGGGCAATTTCGCAGTGTGACCGCTGCGGGTTTCGATATAAGCTGAAGCAGCTTCGGCGTCTCGTCATCAAGACGAAGAACGTCAATATCCTCGTGTGCCCGTCCTGCTGGGAACCAGATCAACCACAGCTTCAACTCGGTATGTATCCGGTTGATGATCCTCAGGCGCTGCGTAACCCGCGCCCTGACACCACATATCTCCAAGGCGGCTTGACCGGCCTCCAAGAAGAAACACAGGGCGAAGTGCCTAATGATAACGTGCTGGCATTTGGTGGACCATCAGGTGGTAGCCGCGTAATCCAGTGGGGTTGGGCACCTGTCGGCCTAAATAATCCTTTGGGTTTATTTGGACTTCCAAATACGCTATTAGGGAGTGGTCAAGTAGGGACCGTAACGATTGAGACGGAGAATTAAGATGGCTAAAGGTGGCAAGACAAACAAGCAGATGTTGAGCATGGGCCGTAATCTGGCAAAGATTGCGAACCAGAAAAGCGGCAGCAAGCCGAAGAAGGACATGGGAAAGGTCAATAAAAATGGCTGATTATAAGCAACCTAAGGTCTACACACAGGCCGACCTCGGCAACAACGGCTATCCGAACAAGATCGCCAATACCCAGACGCAGAAGACCCGTGGTACGGGTGCAGCGACCAAGGGTACTGGGCATAGCAAGAAGATGGGCTAATGAACTACGCTGAACTGTTCGAGACGATTAAGGGGTACGTCGAAAACGACTTCCCCAATACCTCATGGACCGGCTCTGACGGCTCCAGCGCGGTTACATTGACGTCTACCGAACAGATCAACACGTTCATCGAACAGGCTGAGCAGCGCATCTTTAACACGGTGCAGTTGCTTGACCTGCGTAAGAACGTGACGGGCAACATGACGGCAGGTAACAAATACCTTGCGGTGCCCACAGACTGGCTGGCTAACTTCTCCATGGCGGTTATCGACGATACCGGACGTTATGAGTATATGCTCAACAAGGACGTCAGTTTTATTCGGCAGTCGTTCCCTAACCCCAACGATGAGGGTATCCCCTACTGCTACGCCTATTTCGACGAAAATTCGTATATTCTCGGGCCTACACCCGACCAGAACTATAACGTAGAGCTTCACTATTTCTATTACCCAGCTTCGATTGTGACGGCAGGTACGTCATGGCTGGGCGACAATTTTGACAGCGTGCTGCTTTATGGTTCTCTGCTCGAAGCTTACACCTTTATGAAAGGTGAAACGGATGTTATAGCGGGGTACCAGAAACGGTACGACGAAGCTATGGCAATGCTCAAGCAGCTTGGCGAGGGTAAGAACAGGCAGGATATGTACCGTACACCACAAGTTAGGTATCCCGTACGATGATTACTGAACTCGAAACCGCCTTAGGCACTGTGCAGGTAATGACCACGAACAACCGTGGGTTTTCTGCTGAAGAGCTTGCTGAGCGTGCTTTAAATCAAATTATTAACGTAGGTGACAACGCACCCCCAGTAATTGCGGATCAGGCCCGTGCCTTCCAAGAAAACTTGCGCGAAGTGCTCATCTACTTTATGCGTGAAGCCATGCGCTCGCGCAACGTAACTCTGGCAGCTAAGTTTACCGAAGCTGGGTTTCCTGAGCTTGTAAAACTGATTGATACGTAAGGAGAATACCCATGGCTATTACCCAAGCTATGACAACCAGCTTCAAGGCAGAAATTTTGCTGGCTGTCCATGATTTCCGTAACACTGGTGGCGACACCTTCAAACTAGCGTTGTACACCTCGTCGGCTTCGATTGATGCCAACACGACTGCCTACACGGCTACCAACGAGAGCACCGGCACGAACTATACCGCTGGCGGCGCTGCGCTGACCAATGGTGGCGTGACCGCTACGAATACCAACGCTTCGGCAGGTACAGGTTTCACAACCTTCAGCAACCTAACATTCACGAATGCTACGGTTACGGCTCGCGGCGCGTTGATCTACAACACAACCCCATCGGCTAATGGCACGGCGAACACCACGCTGACCAATGCTTCTGTGGCTGTGCTTGATTTTGGTTCAGATAAGACTTCGACGGCAGGTGATTTTACCATCATCTTCCCGACGAATAACAACACCTCGGCTATCATCAGGATTGCATAATGGCTCTCGTCCTCGCTAACCGCGTACAAGAAACGACTACCACTACAGGCACTGGCACGGTAACTCTTGCTGGTGCCGTAGCTGGTTTCCAGTCGTTTGCGGTTATCGGGAACGGCAACACCACGTACTACACGATTACTAGCGGGAATAACTGGGAAGTCGGGATCGGTACCTATACGTCTTCTGGTACTACGCTAGCACGTACAACAGTCTTGTCGTCTAGTGCGGGTGGCACAACTAAGATTACCCTTGCAGGTACGTCTACTGTGTTTGTTACCTACCCGTCCGAAGACTCGGTATATCAGGATGGCTCAGTTATTGCAGCAGGTACGGCTGTCCTTGCCATAGCTAATGGCGGTACGGGTGGAACCACGCAGGCAACGGCGCGCACGGGTCTTGGCCTTGGCACTGTATCTACACAAGACGCATCTGCTATTGCCATTACAGGCGGCGATGTAACCAATGTGAAAATGCAGCGTTACCGGGAAACCGTAACCGCTGCCTCGTCCGGCACGGCGTACACAGTTGACCTATCCACGGCCAACATCTTCAATATCACGATGACGGGCAACTGCACGTTTACGTTCACCAACCCACCGGCTTCAGGTGTGTCGTACAGCTTCATGCTTATCCTAACACAGGATGCTACTGGGTCACGCACGGCAACATGGCCTGCATCGGTAAAGTACCCCAACGCTTCGACACCTACGTTGACTACAACGGCTACCAAAACGGACATTCTAAACTTCATTACCGTAAATGGCGGTACAACCTATTTCGGTGCGCTATCACTGGCCAACATGTAAGGAGGATTTGCAATGGCTATTACTAAAATCGAACAAATTTACCTGTACACGGATCAGGATTACAGCGCTGAAGCCGGGTCTGATGATAGCGACAGTGCCAAGGCTATCGCTTGGTTTGCTGAGCAAGGCATTACGGACTTCACTCACTTGAACTACGCTAACCCCGACAACCATGCAGATTGCTTCGCCCCGCTGAACTCATGGGCGTTCATCGGCAAGACGGAAGATATCGCGGCATTTCCGTTTGTGTATTACACTGAAGTGCATGACGATCTTCCGGCAAACAGCATGCCTATGGTTCTTCTTTATGGACTTGAAGCAATCCAAAATTCCAACCTGAGCGACCTCTGTCAGCTAGGCAAGTAAAATGCCCTTAAATCACATGAATGCCACAGGGTCGGCTTCGGGTAGTCAGGTGTTCAACGCACCGGGCACCTTTATCGTGCCTACCGGTGTGTATAGTGTGAATTTATCAGGGCGCGGTGGCGCGGGTAACGCTGGCAACGCTGGTAACCCCGGCACGGCTGGAAACCCCGGAAATCCGGGTACCAATGGTAATGGCGGTGCGGGAGGCGCTGCGGGCGCAGCAGGCAACACCGGTGCCACTGGTAATGCGGGTAATCCCGGCAACAATGGCGCAGGTGGCGCAGGCGGAGCGGCTGGCTTGGCAGGTAACCCCGGAGGCACAGGTAACGCCGGTAATCCGGGTACCAATGGCAATGGTGGTGCAGGTGGTGCCCGTGGTAACGCAGGCAACTCAGGCACTCCCGGAAATGCGGGCAACCCCGGCAATAATGGCGCTGGTGGCGCAGGTGGACCTCGTGGTAATGCTGGTAACCCCGGCACGATAGGCAACTCAGGTAACCCCGGCAACAACGGCGCAGGCGGCGCTGGTGGACCTCGTGGTAACGCAGGTAACCCCGGTGCGACAGGTAATGCTGGTAACCCCGGTAACAACGGCGCTGGTGGCGCTGGCGGACCAAGAGGTAATGCTGGTAACCCCGGAGGCACAGGTAATGCTGGTAACCCCGGTAACAACGGCGCTGGTGGTGCTGGTGGTAATGGTGGTGGCGGTGGTAATGGCGGCGGCGGCGGCACCGCTGGTGGCGGTCCCGGAAGTCCGGGTGTCGGTGGTAGTGCTGGTAACCCCGGTGGTAGTGCTGGCGGCACCGCTAATGGGATATTTGGCGCTGGTGGTGGAGCCGGTGGCACACCCGGCGGGGGTAGCGGCGGTACCGGCGGGGATGGGTTTTTCTGCTGCTTTGGTTGCTACAACGGTGGCGGTGGTGGTGGCGGTGGCGGCTCAGGTATAGCTGGTAACCCCGGTGGCGCAGGCGGCGCAGGCGCTAATGGTAACGCAGGTAATACAGGTAATGCTGGAACAGGCGCTACTGCTGGTGGTGCAGGCTCTCCCGGTAATGCTGGAGCCAACGGCACCGCAGGTAACACAGGTGCAGCGGGCACAGGTGCCACGGCTGGTAGTGCAGGTTCTCCGGGCGGCGCAGGTGCAGCGGGTACCGCAGGTAATACTGGTGCAGCAGGTACGGGAGCTAACCCCGGTACCGCAGGTTCTCCGGGCGGTGCAGGTGCTAATGGTAACCCCGGCACGGCTGGCGCTGCCGGTACAGGTGCCACCAATGGTGGCGCAGGCTCTCCGGGTAATGCTGGTGCCAATGGGAACGCGGGTACGACAGGCAACGCAGGTACAGGTGCGACTAGTGGTGGCGCAGGCTCTCCGGGTAATGCTGGTGCCAATGGGAACGCAGGTACGACAGGCGCAGCAGGTACAGGCGCAACTAATGGCGGTGCTGGGTCTCCGGGTAATGCTGGTGCAGCAGGTAACAATGGAACTGGTGCAGCAAATGGCAATCCCGGCGCGGCTGGTAATACTGGAAATGTCTCATCTTTTGGTTCTTACCTTACAATGCCCGGAGGCGCAGGTGGTAACGGTGGTAACGCTGGTACAGGTAGTAATGGCGTAGCTGGTGCAGCGGGCAATCCCGGTGGTACTGGCAATGCTGGAAACCCCGGCAGTAACGGTAACGGAGGCGCTGGTGGTAATGCTGGCGCGGCAGGAAGCCCCGGTGGCATAGGTAACTCAGGTAACCCCGGTAACAACGGCGCTGGTGGTGCGGGTGGTGCCCGTGGTAACGCAGGGAATCCCGGCGGCACTGGAAACGCAGGTAATCCGGGTACCAATGGTGCTGCTGGTGCCGCAGGTAATGGTGGTGCTGCTGGCAACCCCGGCGGGCAAGGTAACGCAGGTAATCCCGGAACTAACGGCGCTGGTGGTGCTGGTGGTAACGGCGGTCTGGCAGGTAACCCCGGTGGTATCGGCGGGACCGGAAACCCCGGCAACAATGGCGCTGGAGGTGCTGGCGGTAACGGTGGCGCAGCGGGTAACCCCGGTGGCCAAGGTAACGCAGGTAATCCCGGAACTAACGGCAATGGTGGTGCTGGCGGACCTCGTGGTAATGCTGGTAACCCCGGTAGTGCTGGTAATGCAGGCTCTCGTGGCGGAGGCGGCGGTGGCGGTGCTGGTGGGTGCGGCGCTTTCGGCTTGGGTAATGCCGGTGCATCGGGTAATGCGGGCACTGTTTCGGGCGGGGGGACCAACGGTAACGGTGGTAATGGCGGCGGCGGCGGCGGCGCTGCTTGCGGCAACCCCGGTAACGCTGGAGGCACAGGTCCTGCCGGTAACACAGGTGCCGCAGGTACAGGCGCTACTGCTGGTGGTGCAGGCTCTCCGGGTAATGCTGGTGCCAATGGTAACGTAGGTAACACAGGTGCCGCAGGTACAGGCGCGACAGCAGGAAACGCAGGTTCCCCCGGTGGCGCAGGCGCTAATGGTAACGTAGGTAACACAGGTGCCGCAGGTACAGGCGCGACAGCAGGAAACGCAGGTTCCCCCGGTGGCGCAGGCGCTAACGGCAACCCCGGTAATACAGGTAACGCAGGCACAGGTGCGACTGCGGGTAACCCCGGTGGCGCAGGCGGCGCAGGCGCTAATGGTAATGCAGGTAATACAGGTAATGCTGGTACAGGTGCCACTAATGGCGCGGCGGGTTCTCCGGGTAATGCTGGTGTTGCAGGTAACCCCGGCACGACAGGCGCAGCAGGTACTGGGGCCACTTCAGGTGGCGCAGGCTCTCCGGGTAATGCTGGTGTTGCAGGTAATGCTGGTACGACAGGAGCCGCAGGCACGGGCGCTACACCGGGTAATGCTGGGTCGTTCAATGCTGGCGGATCAGGTAATGCAGGCTCGACAGCTTCAACCAACAGTGCAAATGCAGCTAAAGTCTGGCCATTCCAACAGATACCAGTAACAGTCGGTAGCGGGAGCGCGGCAGGCCAAGTCACCGTTAACTGGTAATGGACCACGCTAGGCTAAAGATTGTGATGGGGTGTTTCGATAGACTTCCCCAATACCAGCGCGATTGGATTAATAACTGCGAAAAGCTTAACTTGCACGATGACCACATCTTGCGCGGCAAACAAGAGGTTGACAGGTGCATGGCGGAGGTGGAAAAGGGACGCATCAGTTATAAGCCGGGTAACGGACAGAACTAGGAGCAACCATGCTGCGAAGCATTTTCAAATCGAAAGATATTGAGTTTCTGTGTGCGGAGGAGGACTACGGCCTTATCCCAGCGCCGTACCCTGCGAAGAAAGAAATCCCAGATTGGTTTAAGGCTCTGCCAACAAAGCTGGGGAATGGTGGGTTTAACACCTCAACAGTGAAACGCTGCAACCCATTTCTCGATGCGCTGTGCGTGGGTTACATCATTCCGCTAGCCGCTGACGTAGAGTTCGTGACCAACGACGATGCTTCAGGCGTGTCCTTTCAGTGGAAGTTCCATAAGACAATGGTCGAGACCCACGGTCCTAATCAAATCTCATCCGACAAATGCCCGCACCCATCGGTGCCGAAGCCACCTATGAAGTTCCTTAATTATTGGATGATTAAGGTTCCACCAGAATATTCACTGCTCTTTGTGCCGCCCCTCAACCGCACTGAAAATAGGTTCACAATATTTAGTGGTATTGTGGACGCGCCGTATCCGGGGCAGGAGTTCATCAATTTCCCGTTTACGTTTGAACAGGCAGGCTTCTCTGGAATCATTCCGGCAGGGACGCCACTAGCGCAGGTTATTCCAATCCGCAAAGACGCGCTGCTACCAAAACACCGGTCACGGGTCTTTACGGCAGAAGAAATAGTCGAAACGCAAAAGCTGCGGAATAGACGCAATAAGGTCCATGAAAGCCTGTACCGCGACAACCTGCACAAGAAGCTTTAATATGTCGCTCTATACGTTTGCACCCATGCCGCCAACCACCCGTGAGCATGAGCCGTTCGTTATATGGGAGAACGGCTTTACCCCAGAGGAACTGGACAGGATTGAGGCGTATTGTGATGCGCTACCCCAACATAAGGCCACAATTACGGGCAGCACTGAAAGTGAGGACTTTGCTGATTACCGGAAGTCAAAGGTCGGCTGGATCAGTTCTAACCCCGATACAGGGTGGTTCTACGATAAGCTGGCATGGATATCGCGCCAGCTTAATGCCATGTTCTACCGGTTCGACCTAACTGGCTTTGTCGAAGATATGCAGTTTACGGTATACGACGGCGAGGGTGACCATTATGAATGGCATGTCGATGCTGGCTCCAACCATGATGCGCCGCGTAAATTTAGCCTTGTTCTGCAACTTACCGACCCTAACCAGTACGATGGGGGCGAATTGCAGATACATAGGGAGAAAGACCCCACACCAGTGAAGCGTGAGCGAGGGTTGGTGGCTGCGTTCCCTTCTTACACGCTACACCGCGTTACACCCGTTACACGCGGAATCCGCAAAACCATCGTGGTCTGGGTCTCTGGCCCTCCGTTTAAATAAGGCACACCCTATGAGTGATGTACTCGACCAATGGCAATATTTTGTATCACCTGTATACAGCATCAAGAAGCCTGACTTTCTCGACGTTGCTCGAAAAGTTAGCAAACAAGCGCTGAAAGCCCACGGGGCTATCAATCCGATATATCCAATGGCGCATGGTAATTTGTATGACAGTACCGACTTAGAACCGCTCTTTGGCTACGTACTTAACACAGCGTGGAACCTTCTGAGTGAGCAAGGCTACCAGATGGAGGGAATGTCTACGCATCTTACAGAAGCGTGGGTACAGGAGCATCACAAACTTTCTTCCATGGAATACCACAGCCACAGCGACTGCGACCTTGTAGCCTTCTACGTCCTTGAGTGCCCAAAGGACGCACCGAAGTTGGTTATCCACGACCCACGCTCAATGCGAATTGCATCTAACCTGCCCGAAGCTGACCTTAGTAAGATAACCATAGCAACCAGAATGGTTAACTTTGACCTTGAGGCTGGTACTTTAATGTTCACGCCGTCATGGCTTGCGCACAGCTTTACACGGAACCCATCACTGAAGCCGTTTACCTTTATCCATCTGAACATCCATACTCGCCCATACGTAGAACCTACCGAGTTTCCTGATACCGCAGAGGTAGTTTGATGGCACACTTCCGCATCCGGTTTAATACAACGCGAGGGCTGAAAAACCGTGGGTCGGTAGATCATGTCTGGCGGGTATTTGAGGATGACAAAGAATATCTCGTTAAACATGTAATTATCAATGTGCCCAGCTACGGGGCTAAAACTGGCGAAGACTGGTCTATGTGCTGCGATGGGGTGCTTACCCTAGATCGGGAGACGTCTACTGCTACCATAGGACTAGCATGATGTACCTGTTTATGTTACGGCTGCGCGGCCCAAAGTTTCGGTAAAAGGTTAGCGGGATGCGTTTTGTTGTTTTGATAGCTCTAATGGCTCTCACAGGCTGCGAAGACCGATATCGCTATGACTGCCAAGACCCTGAGAACTGGCAGGACGAAATTTGCAAGAAGCCCAAATGTGTAGCTATGGGCTACTGCACCGAATGGCTAATTGATACGGGTGAAGAAAGTGTCGAGGAAGGTTAAGTATTGGTCGCCAGAGGAACTGCTGCGGTTTATTGTCGGCGTTGTCCTGTCGTTCACGTTGATGTTCATTGTGGCGACGGTGCTATATTCGCTGATATTCGTGTCGCAGCCGATGGAGGGGCAGTCCCCCAACGACGCGGAGTTTTTTAAGCTGATTAACCCAATAGCGACGTTTATCGTGGGGGCATTGGCAGGACTTATGGCGGGGCAGGGCAGCGGTTCAATCAAGCCCAAGAAGTCAGATGAAGGAGAATGTGATGAGCTTCCTGAGTAGTTTTGAAAGCAAGCATGATGGCGTCAATGACACCGTCGAGTTTGTTATCCGCGTGGCAATCGTCACGCTGGCGGCAGTTATCCTTGTCGTTGTGCTGGCGTTGGTCGTAGGCCTGTTTGTGCCAAACGACGTTGTGGACAGCACCGCCATCCTTGAGATGATTAACCCTGCGTTCCAGACCATCATCGGTGCGCTTGTTGGCTTGCTTGGTGGCTTGAGCCTTAACGCCAACGCTCGTGACAAAGAACCTGAGCCGGAAGCACCGCTTGAACTGGACACACCTGCGCCAGAACCAGAAGCACCCAAGCCATACAGCGACCCAAATGGCACTGTCTTTATCGACGAGCCTGAAGATGATGACGACGACATGGAGCCGTGGGAGAAGTACCGCAACGACCTGCGATATGACGCGAACGGCGACGGCGTGGTTGACGAAAATGACTTCCCTGATTGGCGGAGTGCTGGCAAATGAGCTTGATTAACCTTCAGCAGAAGATCGGAGTAACGGCAGATGGTGCGTTCGGTCCGGGTACACTTAAGGCGGCTGCGGCTTACTATAAGCTATCACCTAATCGGGCTGCGCATTTCTTTGCTCAAACGGCGCATGAGTCGGGTAACTTCAAGGCGTTCAGCGAGAACCTGAACTACGGCGCTAAGGGGTTGCGTGGCATCTTCCGTAAGTACTTCCCGACTGATGCCCTAGCTAAAGCCTATGAGCGCAAGCCCGCAAAGATTGCTAACCGCGTCTACGGCAACCGCATGGGTAATGGCGACGAAGCGTCGGGCGAAGGGTTCGCTTTTCGTGGTCGAGGAGCCTTGCAACTCACTGGAAAATTTAACTATTCTGAGTTTGCCAAGTACGTGAACCGCCCAGACATCATGGACAACCCAGACCTTGTCGCTACGGAACTCGCCTTCGAGAGCGCATTGTGGTTCTTTGACAAAAATAAGCTATGGTCCATCTGCGACCAAGGCATCAACGACGCTGCAATTCTTGCCCTGACAAAGCGCATAAATGGTGGTACACATGGCCTCGACGACCGCAAACTGAAAACCAAGAAATATGCTGCTTGGTTGTAAGGAGAACTACAATGGTTGATTTTAAAAGCGTATTGAAGAAAGAAGCTGAAAAGGCAATCCTCAAGAAAGCCGCAGGCAAAATCTTGCCTATGGATGAAGCGCCGAAACCCAAGTTGGGTAAGAAAGCTAAGATAGCTGGGGTTCTCGGTGTAATCGCTACACTTGCCGCTGCCGGTGCACAGTACCTCGGAGGCTAACTCCTACCAATACTAACCTAGCCGGAAGGAGGGATTACACATGTTTGGTTTTACCTCCTTCGCGGCTGCACCATTTGCTGCTCTCGGTACAGTATCTGTATCAGTTAGCCTCACAGGCGTTTCTGCCACTGGGTCTATCGGTGATACGACTGAAAGCGGCAAAGCTAGGGTTACCCTAACTGGCGTTTCGGCTACTGGTTCCATCGGGGACACAACCGAGGTCAACAAAGCCAACGTACCTCTCACCGGCGTCTCAGCCACCGGCTCCATTGGTGATACGACCGAGACCGGCAAAGCCAACACTACCCTAACTGGCGTCTCGGCTACCGGCGCAGTTGGCGACACAACCGAAACTGGTAAGGCCAGCTTCTCTGTAACTGGTGTCTCGGCTACTGGCTCCATTGGCGACACAACTGAGACTGGTAAAGCCAGAGTAACCCTAGCGGGGGTCACGGGTGCAACGTCTCTCGGCACTATTACTGCTGGCTCGGTTACCCCCGTGCCCGTTAGCGGGGTAGAGGCTTCTGGCTCTATCGGCGTTGTTATGGTCGTTGGTGCTCAGAACACCAACGTCAACGGCGTCGTGGCGTCTGCGGCTGCTGGTACCGCCACTGTCTCTGGTTTGGCCAACTTCTCCGTAACAGGAGTTTCAGCCACGGGGTCTATCGGTACGGTTGTCGTAGCTGCCGAGGCTATCGCAGACCTCAACGGAGTTACAGGCGCTGCTGCTATTGGCACAGCTACAGTATCAGGTAAATCTAACACAACCCTGACAGGCGTCTCGGCTACCGGTTCTATTGGTACGGCAACGACCAAGGTTGCCCAGAATGTAGCCCTCACTGGTGTTTCGGCTACCGGTTCTATCGGCGTAGCCACTGTATCTGCCAAGGCTAATACTACCGTAACAGGTGTTTCGGCTACCGGTTCCATTGGTACCGTTACTGCTGTTGTGACAGCGAGCATCACTCTTACCGGTGTTTCGGCCACAGGGTCTATCGGCACAGCAGCCGTATCAGGTAAAGCCAACACAACCGTAACAGGCGTTTCGGCCACTGGGTCTATTGGCACAGCAACAGTCGCCGCTAAAGGTAGTGTAACCCTAACAGGCGTTTCGGCTACTGGGTCTATTGGCACTGCTGTTGCTTCAATCAAGCAAAACGTAACGGTTACTGGTGTTTCTGCCTCTGGATTTATTGGCACTGTTAGTTTAAGCTTGGGGACTAAGGTATTCGTCACAGGGGTTTCGGCTATTGGGTCTGTTACTAGCCCGCTTATTTGGCAGCAGATCAACGATAATCAAACGCCTAACTGGACACAAGTTAATGACGGAAATACAGTAGTCTGGACTCAGATACCGACGTAAGGAACGAAGATGGCAAGTACGTATAGCAACCTTAAAATTCAGTTGATGACCACGGGCGAGAACTCGACCACGTGGGGCGACGTCACGAACGTCAACCTTGGCACGGCACTCGAAGAGGCTATTGCTGGCTCGGTTTCAGTTGCGTTCTCCAGCGCTGATGTCACACTGACGCTGTCTAATACCAATGCTACGCAGTCGGCGCGCAACATGCGCCTCAACCTGACAGGCACTGCGACTTCTGGGTATAACCTTGTGCTTGGTTCCGGGTGCCAGATCAACAAGCCCTACATCGTCAACAACGGCACTGACGGCACAATCACGGTAAAGAACACAACCGGCTCCGGCATTGCCGTACCTGCCGGTAAGACCATGTGGGTCTACAATAACGGCACCAATGTGGTGGACGTTGTCACTCACCTTACGTCGCTTACGCTTGGTACGGCGCTCCCCGTTGCTTCTGGCGGCACCGGGTCTAACGCTGCTTCGGGTGCACGGACTAACCTCGGCCTTGGCACGATCTCCACGCAGAACGCAAACGCTGTCACTATTAGCGGTGGCTCGATCACAGGTATCACTGACCTTGCTGTTGCCGATGGCGGCACAGGCGCTTCGACTGCTGGGGATGCACGGACTAACCTCGGGGCTACAACGCTCGGTGGCAATATCTTTATAATCACCAACCCCAGCGCGGTTACGTTCCCCCGGTTTAACGCGGATAACACGGTCTCATCCCTAAATGCTGCGGACTTCCGTACTGCGATTGGTGCGGGTACTAGCTCGACCACAGGTACAGTTACCAGTGTAGCTGGTGCAGGCACAGTCAACGGTCTCACACTTACCGGCACGGTCACTACATCTGGCTCACTTACTCTGGGCGGCACGCTCTCCGGCGTCAGCCTGACCACGCAGGTCTCAGGCACACTACCTATCGCCAATGGCGGAACAAACGCTACAACAGAGTCCGGTGCACGCACAAGTCTAGGTGCTACTACGGTTGGGGGTAATATGTTTACCCTGACCAATCCCAGCGCGGTTACGTTCCCACGCTTCAATGCGGACAACACGGTCTCTGCTTTGGATGCTGCGACTTTCCGGAGCGCAATCGGCGCGGGTACTAGTTCGACTACGGGTACGGTCACCAGCGTGGCTGGCACCGGCACAGTCAACGGCCTCACTCTCACAGGCACGGTGACGGCATCTGGCTCGCTTACTCTCGGTGGCACCCTATCAGGCGTCAGCTTGACCTCTGCGGTTACTGGCACACTACCAATAGGCAACGGCGGGACGGGCATCACGTCTACACCGACAAACGGCCAGCTTCTGATCGGTAACGGCACGGGTTACACCGCTGCCACAATCACGGCTGGTTCTGGCGTCAGTGTTACCAACAGCGCGGGGGGAATTACCATTGCGGCTACTGGGGGGGCTGGCACTGTTACGTCTGTTAGTGGGACGGGCACAGTCAACGGCCTCACTCTCACAGGCACAGTCACCTCTTCGGGTTCACTTACCCTTGGCGGCACCCTAACTGGTGTCAACTTAACCTCCGCGGTTACTGGTACGCTGCCTATTGCCAATGGTGGTACTGGGTCTACCTCGACTACTTATTGCAGCCTCTCGACTAACGTCACAGGTACGCTCCCCGTTGCTAATGGCGGCACCGGCGCAACAACCCTTACGGGTGTCCTGAAGGGGAACGGAACGTCGGCATTCACTGCCGCTACCGCAGGCACTGACTATGTAGCCCCCGGTGGCGCGCTTGGCACGCCTTCGTCCGGTACGCTTACGAACTGCACATTCCCGACACTCAACCAGAATACTACTGGTAGCGCAGCAAGTTTGGCCACAACCAACTTCTCTATCGTGGAAAGCGGCGGCGTCCTGTACTTCAAATATGGGGCAACCAACATCGCTAAGTTGGAAAGCAACGGAGCGTTTACTGCACTTAATAACGTCACAGCCTTCGGGAGCATCTAATGGCACTACCATCCAGCGGACCTCTTACACTTGCTGATATTCAGACCGAGTTTGGTGGGTCGAACCCTATCTCGTTGAGTGAGTATTATGCTGGCGGCAGCTACGTCCCCGCTGGGACAAGTGGCACCTATGGTGCTGTGCCTTCATCCGGCACAATTAGCATCCGGAATTTTTACGGTACGAGTAACGTCGTTATATCTATAACTGACCAGTATATATCGGGGTCTGGTATTAGTGCCGCTTACGCTTATTACTTCCTCACAGCCGGAGGGCAGGTCGAGCAGTCTACAGAGGCGGGAGGCATCAATCCCATGAACCTCGAACAGTGGTGTACACCAACCAGTCAAGCGTCAAACTATGAAGCGTTGGTAACCGTAACATCGGGTACGCTGTCAGGTGGTAGTGGTACTGGGACATGGCTTGCGTTGTCTACCACTCGTAATTGGTACGTTGAAGAGTTTACTCCGGGGGGTTCAAATTTCTGTACATTTACCGTACAAATACGCAAGATTGGCACGACTACCGTACTCGACACCGCAACAATCGATCTTGAGGCAAACTTATTCTAATGGCCTTCATCAAGCTCCAGTTTAAGCCCGGTGTGAACCGTGACCAGACCGACTACTCCAACGAGGGCGGCTGGTACGAGTGTGACAAAATTCGGTTTCGCTCAGGTTATCCGGAGAAGATTGGCGGCTGGGTGAAGTCTACCCCCACTGCATTTGACGGCGTGTGTCGCCAGATGTGGAACTGGATCACGACGTTCAACGATAACCTACTGGCACTTGGGACTGACACCAAAGCCTATATCGAGAACGGTGGTTACTACTACGACATCACGCCGTTTGGTGAAGCGCTCGCTGGGTCTAACACTTTTGCGGTAACAAACACCCTTGCTGTAGTCACAGTGACCACAACCGCTACACTCCCATCTTGGCTGGTGACAGGGGAACCCGTGCTTGTCGCTGGGTTTGCATCTGCCCTTGGTGGTATCCCCATCATCGAACTGAACGCAGTCCACATAATTACCAAGCTTGGGGCGAACAGCTTTAGCTTCACAGTGGCAACACCTGCGTCATCCACTACCTCCGTAAGCGGCTCGGGCTATACCGTTAAGGCTGAGATCGAACCGGGTAATGCAATTACCACCGCTGGCCTTGGCTGGGGTGCGGGTACTTGGGGGCGTGACGCTTGGGGTCTGGGTAGCACCACAGGCGGTATCAACCTTCCGCAGCGCGACTGGTGGTTTGACAACTTCGACAACGACCTTGTAATGAACATCCGTAACGGTGCACCTTATTGGTGGGTTCGAGGTCCAACGGACGATCCGCAGACTTCGTTGGCTACACACGCTATAACACTACAAGACTACGCCGACGGTGAGGGGTATACGGCTGCTTCCGTCCCTGTGCAGGTTATGCAGTTACTGGTATCCCAGCAGGACAAGCACTTAATTGCTTTTGGTGCGGTGCCGTTTGGTTCGACCAGCACAGGGGATTTCGACCCGCTGCTAATCCGTTGGGCTGACCAAGACACTCCGGGCGATTGGACGCCATCAACGACCAACACGGCTGGTGACTTACGCGTCTCTCGCGGTTCGCGCATCGTGCGGGCACTACCTACCCGTCAGGAAATCTTGGTTTGGACTGACACCAACCTGTACACGCTCCAGTTCCTTGGCACGACTGACGTATTTGGCTTGCAGGAATACGCGGACAATATCTCGATTGCTTCGCCACGTGCGGTAGGTTCGGCTGCCAACATCACCTACTGGATGGGGCAGGATAAGTTCTATGCCTACACCGGTCGCGTCGAGACACTGCCCTGCACGCTGCGTAACCACGTGTTCAATAACCTCAACTTCAACCAGTCCGACCAAATTATCTGTGGTACCAATGAGCAGTGGAACGAAATATGGTGGTTCTATCCGACGGCAGACAGCGACTATAACAACGCCTATGTCATCTATAACCACCTAGAACGTATCTGGTATTACGGCACGATTGACCGTACGGCATGGCTCGACACACCGCTTCGCCAAAACCCTCAAGGTGCAAACACACCTATTACTGTTGATGGCTCGACCATAACGACTGGCGATGGCTTCCTTTACAACCATGAGAACGGCCTGAACGACGATGTGTTAGCGATGGACAGCTACATCCAGTCATCTGACTTTGACCTTGACGATGGCGACAACTTCATGCTGACCCGACGCATACTACCTGACGTTGGCTTTGATGGCTCGACCGCTGCATCTCCCGAAGTGACGCTGACTATTCGCCCACGCAACTTTCCCGGCAGTTCGTTTAGCGCAGATGCGGCTGACACTCAGCGTGTCATTGAGACTTCGGTTGGCGTCTACACCGATCAGGTCTTTGTCCGTGCACGTGCCCGCCAGATGGCGCTCAAAGTGCGCTCCGAGAACCTTAATGTTCAATGGCAACTTGGCGCACCCCGCCTTGATGCACGGCAAGACGGACGTCGCTAATGGCATTAGACAAGTTCAAAGCTGCTCCGATACCCAACCCACCCTCGGACTACGACGCACAGTATATGCGGCAGGTTATCCGCGTCATCGAAACTTATTTCTCACAGTTGGATTCACGCACTCCGAACAACGCGCAGTCATATACAGCCGATTTTTTCTATGGTAGCGGTATTGGTCTGACGTTCCCACATAACCAGTTCTTGAGCAACGTAGATCAGACAGCGGCAGCTATCGACCAAGCCTACGCCGTAGAACTGGAGATTACGTCTTTCGCAGATGGTATATCAATCACAGGCGCTAACGACACGCAGGTTACCTTCGCGTCTCCGGGTATGTACATGTTCATATACAGCCTGTCATTTAAGAACCCGACCAATGATGCGCAGTCGGTGGATGTCTGGCTGCGGTATAACAACGGCACTACCACGACGGATGTGCCCAACTCAAACAGCCGCTTCACTATTCCACCACGTAAATCGACTGGTGACCCTTCTTACCTTATCGCAGTGACGCCATTTAGTGGTTACGCAGAGGCAGCAGGTGTTTGGGTCGAAGTTATGTGGCGGGTATCCGACACTTCTGTAGTTATGGAGCATCTCCCTGCTGTGACTTACTCAGCGGGGGTGACGCCAGCCATCCCAGCTACACCTTCGGCTATTGTCGAAGCGTTCTTTGTGTCGAAGGCCGTGTGAGAATGGTATTTGGTTTTAAGCAGATTAACGCTATAAGCGTAGGTACAAGGTAGGTAATCATGATGGACATGCAGGCTGCTCCGCCAACATACGCAGAAATGAACACTGGGCAACCACCGGTTGGTAACCCTCCCATGCTTGGGCAGCAGGTTCCGGGCATGACTGGCGGCTTGCCTTCGCAGGGTGGTCTCTCCGTTCTTGCTAACCCAATGGCGGAACAACTCCGTAGCTTCGGTCGTGGCGATGACTCCATGCTTGTCCACATGACGCCGGGTGAAGTTAACAGCCTCCAAGGTCTGGCTATGGCCACAGGTGGCTCACTTACTATTAACCCACAGACAGGTCTGCCCGAAGCGGGCTGGCTTGGTAAACTACTCCCAACGATCCTTGGCGCAGCCTTAGCGGCTACTGGCGTCGGTGCTCCCCTTGCTGCTGGTATCGTAGGCGCAGGTCAGTTTGCACGCACTGGTAGTTTGAAGAAGGGCCTCATGGCTGGCCTCGGTGCATTCGGTGGTGCTGGTATGGCTGGTATGGCGGGTCTTGGTGGTAAGCTTTCTGAAACAGGTTTTGGCTTGCTCGGAGATAAAGCTGGTTTCTTTGGCGCTAATATGGGTCAGGGTATTTCCCAAGGTGCAAACGCTTTGGGTGAATTAGCTAAATTAGGCACACCCGCTGTTGAAAACGCCGTAAACGTAACAGCAAAAGGGGCTGTGACTGGTGCTCCCGGCGGGTATGCGGGGGCGTTTTCTGATAAGGTTATTCCCGGTATAGGGTCGGGTACTGCCGGTGCGGCTAACCCCGCAGCCCTACTTAGTGGTGGCCCAATCGGTTCAGGAACACAAGCAGCGCTAACAGGCGTAGCGCCTACGGCGACAACGGCAACAACAGGCGCACAATTCACAGGCGGTTTAGGTTCGCGTTTCGGCCAAGCGGTTCGCGCTGGTCTGCCCGGTGGCACTCCCGGTATTGTTTCTAAAGCTGCGCCGATGCTGGCTGCTTCGGGTGTTCTCCAAGGTGTCAGTGGTGCGATGACCCCCTCAATGGGCACCATGGGTTCAAACGGTATGATGGATAACTCCTACCAAGGACCGTACACGGCGCAGAAGCGCACGCCGAGCTTTGCTAAGGACACCAGTGAAATCCTTGGTTCGTCCAAGGAGCGTCGTTACTTCGATATCGATATGCCCGAAGTTTACAACACGCAGGGTCAGATTGTGCAGCCGGGATCGTCCACTGCACCGGGCACACCCATCATGCAGAACTATTTGCTACCCACCAACAAGAAGACGCCTAAGGGTTCCCCGATGTATGGCCAGCGTTTTGTGCCGTATATGGGTGAACAGGAAGAAGGCTTCGCTGATGGCGGTGAAGTCGAACTGGCCGATGGAGCCTTTGTGCTCGATGCGCGCACGGTGTCTGAACTTGGTAATGGCAGCAGCAACGCGGGTCTTGAAGCCCTGCGCCGTATTGGTGGTAGGCCAATCCAAGGTCCCGGTGATGGAGTAAGTGATAGTATCCCTGCTCGTATTGGTCGTAAGCAGCCTGCGCGTGTTGCGCGTGACGAAGCTATTATACCTGCGGAAGCAGTGCGTAAAATCGGTAAGGGCAACCCGAAGCGTGGCGCTGATAAACTATACGCGCTCATGGATAAGGCTCACAAAGCTCGGAAGAAAGCCAAGCGCGGGCAAGATACTAAACTACGTCGGGGTCTCGTATAATGGAAGTAAGTCTGGTTCCTCCTGAATTGGCTCGGGGGCTTTGGCCCCGCGTGTTTCCCTACCTCAGTAGCGCTGCGGAATATACTTTTGGGCGCTACGAACCAGAAGATATCATTGAAATTGTGCTTAACGGGCAGGCACATTTATGGGTTGTCCTTGACGAAGACGATATTAAGGGTGTGACGATCACCCGCTTCTGGCAGTATCCGCGCAAGAATTGCCTCGATCTAGTCTTTCTTGCTGGTGACGATGGGTTTAGTTGGAAAGACGAAATGCTGTCCACGTTGCAAAACTGGGCACGGGATAGCGGATGTGATGTTATCGAAGCATCGGGCAGGCTTGGGCTTGCACGTGCTTTTAAAGATGACGGATATCGTGTATTGTGGCAAGTGTTTGAATTACCCGTAGCTGAAGCGGGCTTTGGAGGTCAGAATGGCTAAGGGTGGCAGCAGCAATCAACCAGTCAAACAAGAGGTAACCCAGTCTAACCTCCCCGAATACGCACGTCCCTATTTTGAAGGGTTGATGCAGCGTGCGGGTACTGAACTAACCAAGGGTTACACCCCCTACGAACAAGAGCGCATTTCTGGGTTCACTGACCAACAGAAAAACCTACAGCAGAATATCCTGAACCAACAGACGCCGGGTGAGTTTGGGCAAGCTGGTGGTTTGGCTGCCGCTGCGGGTCTTGGCTCTTTACAGGCTTCACAGTACAACGCCGGTCGGTTTGGCGCGCAGCAGATCGGGATGCCCAACCTCCAACAGTACAGCATGGGTGCACCCAGCATGGTGCAAAGCGGGGAATATGGCTCGCCGCAGATGCAGGCTGCTCAGACTGGGTTTAGCCCACAGGTTCAAGCCTACATGATGGGTAATGCCCGTGACGTTGGTGCACAGGGCGTATCGGCACAGGACATGCAGGCTGCGCAGAGCGGCTATCGTCCAGACCTTGAAGCATTCCAGATGGGACCTGCTGAGCGTGTTGGTGGTTATGATGTAAATGCCCCCATGATGCAGGCTGCGCAGACAAGCTACGGCCAAGGTCCGCTTGAGCAGTTCCGCATGGAAGGGCCGCAGGCTTTTGGTTTAGAGCAAGCCCAGAAGTACATGTCGCCATTTGCGGAAGCCGTAATGGAGCCGCAGAAGCGCGAAGCTATCCGTAGCGCGAAGCAAGCGCAGCTTGTCCAAGACCTCGGCGCATCGCGTCAGGGCACCTATGGTGGGTCTCGCCAGCTTCTTGCTGGATTAGAACGCGAACGCAACCTCGGCCAGCAGCTTGGTGATATTGATGCTCGTGGTCGGCAGGCGGCGTATGAAAGTGCGCAACAACAGTTTGAGCGCGACCGCGCAGCGGGCATGACCACAGGTCAACAGAACCTCCAAGCAGCGCTTCAACAACAACAGTTGGGCGTCAGCACCGGCTTGCAAGCATCTTTGGCTAACCTGTCCAACGAGCAGCAAGCCAACGTCAACAATCAGGCTATGCAGTTCCAAGCGCAGGGTATGTCTGCGGATAACGCCATGAAGGCGGCACTGGCCAACCAGCAGGCTGGCCTCACTACAGGTCAGCAGAACCTCGCTGCTCGGCTCGGTGTGCAAGAACTGGGTGCGCAGCAGAACCTCCAGACGGCAATGCAGAACCTGTCGAACGAGCAGCAGTCGCGGGTCAACAACCAAGCGCAGCAGTTCCAAGCTCAGGGCATGAACGCAGACAACGCGTTGCGCGCAGCACTGGCCAATCAGGGTGTGGACGTCACGCGGCTTCAGGCAAATCAGCAAGCCCAGATGCAGGCTCAGCAGCTTAGCACCCAGACAGGGTTGCAATCCGCTCTTGCTAACCTCGACTCTGCTTCGCAGGCAAATGTCCAGAACTTGGCAGCCCAGCTTCAGACACAGGGGCTTAACGCCGAACAGGCGATGCGCGCAGCATTGGCCAACCAGCAGGCGCAGCTTACGACGGGCCAGCAGAATCTTAGCGCCGCACTGGATACTCAGCGTCTGGGTGCCCAAACGGGCCTCGCTGCACTTCAATCTAACCAGCAGGCGGACCTTGAGCGTCAGCGCATGGCGGAGCAGTCGCGTCAATTCGGGGCGGGTCAACGCCTCGCAGGGCTTGGACAGGCGGGTCAAATGGGTCAGACCCTCACCAACATCGGCAGTGCTCGTTCACAGGCCGACCTTGCACGGTTTGGTCAACAGACCCAGACTGCGGCGCAACAGCAGGCGCTCCAACAGCAGTACCTCGACATGGCGTACCAAGATTTCTTACGTCAGCGCGACTATCCGATGGAGCAGTTGCAGCAGTATAGCAGCTTGCTACGTGGCGTTCCAGTCGCACCAAACTCGACGACCTCGACTTACGCTCAGCAGCCGGGTATTGGGCAGCAGCTTCTTGGTGCGGGTCTTGGCGCTGCCAGCCTTTATAATATGTACAAAGGGGGTTGATAACTAATGGAGACCAAACCTTATAACCTCCAGTCCCCTGAGCAGATTGCCAAGGATTACGGTGGTAACAAGCAGAAGATTGCTGAAGCCATGCAGATGGGGATCGTTGACCCTACGGCTGGCACGATGGCGGGTATGTTTATCGACCGTATGCGGTCGGCTGCGCAAACGGAACAAGCTCCACAACAGACGGTAGCCCAACAAGTATTTGCTCCTCCGGCCCCTGTCGCGCCGGGTATGGGTGCTATACCACAGGGAGGTATGCAGCCTCCCGCTCCTGCTCCAGCGGGTCTCGGCGCTACACCAGAAGCTGCCATGATGGCCGAGCAGATGCCTGCCCCTGAAATGCCTATGGAAGAAATGCCTACTGAAGAAGCACCAATGGGCATGGCTATGGGCGGTATGGTTCCCCCGTATATGGCTGGCAGTGGACTTTCTGACCTCCCGCTTCCTGACGATATGTTCGACGAAAGTCGCAACGGTGGGTTTAACGACGGCTACGCAGGTGGTGGCCTTGTGGCGTTTGCTAATGGTGGTTCCGCTAGCGGTGGGTTCGGTGATTTCATTGAGCAGACGGTTCGCAGACTAGACCCTAATATCCAGATAGCAGGCCGTGCCCGTACTCCTGCTAGGAACGCAGAGGTAGGGGGCGTAGCTGGCAGTTACCATCTTATCGACGCTGCACGTGACGTTAGCGTCCCTCCCGGCATGAGCAAACCCCAGTTCATATCGCAGTTGAAGAGCGTATTCGGTGCCGACTACGACGTATTGCCTTCTAAGGGTAACAGCGTTCATATCGAACCCGGACCTAAGCTGGGTGAAAAAGTGCGCGCAGGTGCACGTCCCAGTGACGCTCCCTCCATAGCACCCCAGCGCGATATCAATACCGTTGAGGGGCAGGTCGCATCCGTCGAAGATATATTTGGTAGGCTGCAACAGCGCTTTGGCCCTTCTGAGGAAGAACGAGCATCGCGTGCTAAGTTGGCGGCTCGTGCTGAAGAACTGACTTCGGACGAATATCAGAACAAGCTACGCAAGGAATCCCTGTGGGAGACGCTGGCGGCCATTGGGTTTAACATGGCAAGTTCCAAGTCACCTTCGCTGCTTCAAGCAGTGGGTGAGGCTGCCGCCGCTGCGCTTCCCGGTGCTTCTGCGGACAAGAAAGAACGCAAGGCGCTTAAGGATCGTGGGCTTGAGCTTATGGTTGAACTGGGTGCTAAGGATCGCAAGGAAGCTATTCCACTCTGGAACATGGCTACCGAAGCGGCCAAGACAAATATGTCGCAGCAACAGTTTACTAAAAAGCTGGAACTCGATGAACGCCAAGTTGCTGTGGCTGAGAAAAACCTCAACGAACAAATTCGCCAAGCTAACCTCACCAAACCTGAAGACATCAACGATACGGTCACACGATACTTGTTGGTGTATCCTCCGGGTTCGCCACAACATGAAGCGGCTAAGCGGGTATACGCAGCAAGAAATCCTTCTTCTACGACCAATACGGTAGACCCGAAGGCAATCGTGGAAGCGGGACGTCAGGGTGCGAGCGGTTTCTCCGAAGGCCAAACAGCCAAGGACACAAAAGGTCGTACGATTGTATTTCAGGGTGGTCAGTGGGTCTACCCTTAAGCTAGGAAGGTATCCATGCCCACTCCCGTACCAGCCAATCTCCTTCCCCAAGGTCTCCGGGCGGCTCCAGCCGCCCCTAAAGCCGTACCTGCCGATATGCTACCAGAAGGGCTTCGCCCCCAAAAGGAAGCCGCTGGTTTCTTTGGCTCCTTGATGGAGGGTGCCCAAACCCTTGGGATTACTGACGAAGCTGCGGCCTTTGCCGCTGATCCGAGCGAGAAGAACCGTCGTGCGCTTATCAAGGCTGGCGAGTCTAAGTTTCGCCAAGTAGGTTTTGGTGAGGGTGAGAACTGGGAAGCATTTAAGCAGTTGCTCGGCGGCTCAATCGGCCAGCTTGCGGCTCCTGTTGCCGCAGGTGTCGGTGCTTCGTTCGTATCTACTCCTATTGGCGGTCTTGCCGCTGCGAGCACAGTTTCGGGTGCCCAGTATACGTCTCAGAACCTTCTGCGTCAGGCGCAGGAGCAGGAAGCGGCCATAGCCGCAGGTAAGAAGCCTGAGGATACTTCGGTAGGTAAAGCTATCTTGGCAGCTACCGGACAGACCGCGCTTGATGTGGCTGGAGGTAAAGTCTTCACAGGTATTGCTAAAGCCTTCCCATTCATGAAGCCATTGCTGGGTCAAGCTGGCGGTAAGGCTGCGCAGGAGGCTGGAGAAGTTCTGGCTGACGCAGCGGCAAATGGTACGATTAAGTTCACCAAGGGTATCGCTACCGGCGTTGGTAAGGGTATCGCCTTCGAAGTACCACAGGAAATTGCACAACAAGGTCTTGAGCGCTGGCAGGCAGGTCTGTCTTTGGCAGATGACGAAGCCCAAAGTGAATACGGTCAAGCGGCCCTTGGCGCGCTCTTATTGGGTGGTGGTTTCGGTGGTGTCTCGGGTGCGCTATCTACACGTAGTGAAAGGGCGGAGGCAAAAGCTGCCCAAGCTGACGCAGAAGCTGAGGCTGAGGGAGAAGCAACACTCCCAGAAATTCTCCCTACGACGGGTGTAAAACCAGAAGCTGTACGAGCCACACTGGCCGAAGCCGCTGGTCCTGAGCTATCTCGTGGAGCAAATGCCGCTGTAGATGCGCTTAGCCGGACGGTATCCAACGCTCTCGCCACTGGACGCCCAGAAGATGTTGAGGCTGCGCGCTCGTTTATCGCTGCGCGTGAAGATGATATTGCGGCGGGAACTAAATATACTCCGGATATTGCGGAGCCTTATACGGGTGCCTTGGTGCAAGCCCGCCAGATGCTGGATGAAGTGGCACCGGTTGAAGAAGTAACACCGGTTGCAGAAGTAGCACCGGTAGCAGCCGCCCCAGACCTTACTTCCGTGTACGAAGCACCCAACATGGAAGCGCGCAAAGCAGCAGCGCTGGATGTAGCTACGTCCATTGTGGAGTCGCTGCCGGGTATTGAGGCGACGAGCATATCTAAGAAGGTATACAACCAGATTTCCACCCAGATCGCACAGCAAGCAGCGCGGGGCGAGACCTTTGATCCTGTAACGGTGGCACGGGCGACATTGGCAAAGAATGGTGTTGAGGTCCTTGAAGCCGCAGCCGTACCCGAAGTTAATGTTTCAGCCGCGCCTGAATTGACTACACCTGAATTTACACCTCAGTCATACGTTGATCGCTACATGGCGGGTGAAGGTCGGGGTACATCCACGGCTGACCTAGAGATGCAGCAATATGCTGCCAACAACGCCCCAGAGATCGAAGCAGAATTTAATCGGCGTACCCAGCAGGAGACCCCAGATGCAGGAACTGGAAGACCTACAACATCTATCGACGAAGGAGTTGGAGTTAGCGTTCCGCCTAGTGGAGGACCCGAAGTTGTCGGTGCCGCTCCCAGCGGGGTTAGCGGAGTTGGACCGGAAGCAGTGGGAGTCGGTGGGGTACCTCCTGTTCCTCCTACGGTCGGCCCAGATGCGGAGCCGAGTCCACTAACACCGGAACCTACCCCAGAGCCTACGCTTG